>Ga0074044_10000138_pt1 | contig 71928 bp, 61 predicted proteins | sample BogForMeECP23OM1_FD_94443 | JGI IMG/M metagenome (GOLD analysis project Ga0074044, IMG submission 94443) | Bog forest soil microbial communities from Calvert Island, British Columbia, Canada - Bog Forest MetaG ECP23OM1 | ecosystem: Environmental > Terrestrial > Soil > Wetlands ...
CGCATTGATCTTCCTGCTTTTCCCTAATACCGCGTTTCCGGAAAAGTCCTGGAAAATCAGGTCAAGCCGCGTAGCTCTTGCGCAAGTTCTTTGGAGTGAAGTTCTGGCGGAGAGGGGGGGATTCGAACCCCCGGTAGGAGTTTTGGCCCCTACAACGGTTTAGCAAACCGCCGCATTCAGCCGCTCTGCCACCTCTCCGCGGCTTTTAGGTGGAGCCTTCTCGGATCCGACTGCTACCTCGAAGAAGCCCACCCTACGAATCACAAAAGTATAGCATCAAAGCAGTTTAGGTAGAGGAGCAAAATGGCGCTCAAGCCGCAAAAGCAGGGCACCCCGTTAACAAAATGCACATTGGAACGTCATGATAGGGATAGGCCGGGTCGGTTTGTCGCAAGGGCATCAGGCGACCTCTGAGAGGAGTTCTTTCTTTTAGGGTGTTTTGAATCTAGAATATGGGAAGGATTCGGGCCTGACTTGCTGAAGTTAGGTCGAATTGCCCCGTCGGTCGGCTCCAGGCTCAGTCGGCGGGGTGCTGAAGCCACGGAATACGCAGCAACCTCTTGCGAAACATTTCGACCCACACGGGCGTATGTAATGTAGAGGACGGGCAACAAATCAGCGGAATCGTGTCCCCGTTCGGGTGGCCTTCCCGGGGACGGTAAGAGTGACCCTTCCAGGGTGGATTGAAGAGGAATCACATGAAGACGTGGAAAAAGGTAGTGATCGGAGTGGTCGTCGCCGGGGTGCTGATAGGGATTGTGGTGTTCAGCGTCAACCAGGCGAACAAAGGCGTGGTGACCGTCCAAACAGCCAAAGTAGCAAATTCGGACGATTTGGTTTCTCTGGTGACAGCCTCGGGAGAGATCAAGCCGACGACGTATACAAACGTGACGGCTCAAGGATTCGGCAGAATCACCGAGATTCTCGTCAAGGAAGGCGATCATATCAAGAAGGGCGACCGGCTGTTGCTGCAGGAAAATGTTCAGGCAAGCGCAGATGTACAGGCGCAGGCGGCGGCGATCCATTCGGCGGAATCCGGTGTGCAGGCGGCAGACGCAAGTTTTGACGCAGCAAAGGCAGACCTGGTTTCCCAGCAAGCGAACATGGAGAAGGCCAAGCTGGATTGGGAGCGAGGGCAAGGTCTTTACAAGGACGGGCTGATCCCAAAACAGGATTTCGACCAGCGGAAGTCCACGTACGATGCTGCGGTGGCGGCAGTGGACTCGGCGCGAGCGCGAGTACAGTCGCTGAAAGCGCAGCTGGATCAAACACGCTCGCAGGTGAATCAAAACGAAGCGATGCTGGTAAGGACAAAGGATGTTCTTTCAAAGACGACGTACACCTCGCCCATCAATGGAATCGTGAGCTATTTGCCGGAGCGCGTGGGCGACTATGTCGTGCCGGGGATTCAGAATTCCAACGGCAGCTTTCTGATGACGCTGTCGGACATGTCCGTAGTAACAGCGGAAGTGAAAGTTGACGAGACGGACATCGTAAACGTGAAGCTGGGGCAAGATGCCGATGTAAGCATTGACGCCGTTCCCGGGAAAATATTCAAAGGCAAAGTAACGGAGATTGGTTCGCAGGCGACGTTGAGGAGCTCCGGCCTGGCAACAACGCAGTCCACGACGAGCACACAAGAAGCTAAGGACTTCAAGGTGGTCGTGAGGCTCGATAATCCTCCGGACAATTTGCGTCCAGGTCTCTCAACGACAGCGAAAATCAAAACCGCAGAAAAGAAGAGTGTGATTGCCATACCGATTCAGGCATTAGCGGTGCGAACTCGTAAAGATCTCGAGGAAGCGGCCAAGAGTGCCAAGGGCCAGGGAAATTCGGGAGTTACGCTGGCAGCGCCACCTCCGGCTGCCCCCGGCGATCCCAAGAAGGACGAAATACAGGGCGTCTTCGTCGTTAACGGGAAAAAAGCATTCTTCCGTCCGGTGGAAACGGGAATCACCGGCGTTACCGACATCGAGGTCACCAAAGGTTTGCAAGTAGGCGACGAAATTGTTGTGGGCAGCTACAAAGCGCTGCGAACGCTGAAGCCGGAGGCTAGCGTGAAGATAGATAACTCCGCGCCGAAGAAACAGGACGATCAACAGAGCTGACAGAGTTGAAGTAGCGAGGGAGAATTGCATGCCCGTGGAGACCACAACAGCAGAATCATACCGGGAAGACTTGGTCAGCTCCGGGATTGTGATCAAGACAGAAGCCCTCACCAAAGTGTATGAAATGGGCTCGGAGAAGGTGCACGCCCTCAGCGGTGTGGACCTGCAAATTCGCAAAGGCGAGTACGTGGCCATCATGGGGCCTTCCGGTTCGGGGAAATCCACGCTGATGAACCTCATCGGGTGTTTAGATTCTCCTAGCGCGGGAAAATACTGGCTTGCGGGACGCCTGGTGAGCGATTTGGACGACGCCGAGCTCGCTTATATTCGGAATAAAGAGATTGGTTTCGTCTTTCAAACGTTTAATTTGCTCCCACGCGCTACGGCACTGCACAACGTGGAGCTTCCGCTGATTTATAACGGCACGCCGGCCGAGGAACGTATCGAAAAAGCAAAGAAAGCTCTTGAACGCGTGGACCTAGTGGATCGGATGAGTCACAAACCGAACGAGCTTTCGGGCGGCCAGAGGCAGCGCGTAGCCATAGCTAGAGCCCTTGTCAATTCACCATCGATTGTCCTGGCGGACGAGCCCACTGGCAATCTCGATTCAAAGACCGGCGAGGAAATCATGGCGCTCTTCGAGAATCTCTACCGGCAAGGCAACACGATCATTCTCGTCACCCATGAAAATGATATCGCACAGCATGCGCACCGGATCATCTTCATCCGCGATGGAAAGATCGCTTCCGACGAAGCGGTCATCAAGAAGTAGCGGACAATTCGGCTCTTTCCTTCCCTTTTCAATCCTTTAGTCTAAATTCTGATCTGACAACGGCGGCGCTGCTCGCGCCGCTTTGGCCTATGTGTTGCTTCTCTAAAACGCGGCCTCGTGGAAAGGTCTGGGATGGCTATGCAAATAAGTCCGAGTGAACTATCCAAGAGAGATGAGCTCTTGCGGCAGGCATCTGAGACTGCGCGCAGATATGTCCAAGAGATCGGGAATCGGCGAGTCGCGCCAACTGAAAAAAGTCTGGGTGGCCTCACAAAATTCCGGGAACCCTTTCCAAATGCGCCGGGCGATCTAATGGACATTTTGAAGCAACTGGACGAAATCGGCTCTCCGGCGACGGTCGCGACAACCGGCGGCCGGTACTTTGGGTTCGTTGTTGGTGGAACACTCCCTTCGTCACTTGCAGCAAATTGGCTGGCTGGAGCATGGGACCAAAATGCCGGATTGCGCGTAATGTCGCCGGTAGCGGCCGAATTAGAAGAGGTGGTACTGGGCTGGGTGTGCGAGGCGCTGGGCTTGCCGAAGAAATGCGATGGGGGGCTTGTGACCTGCGCGACGACGGCGAATTTCGCAGCGCTTGTGGCAGCACGTCATGCACTTCTTGCACGCGCAGGTTGGAACGTCGAGGATGACGGGATGTTTGGTGCGCCACCCATCGACGTCGTCGTGGGTGAAGAAGTGCATGCTTCGCTGCTTAAGGCACTGAGTCTCGCAGGGTTGGGCAAGAAGCGCTTGACGCGCGTTGAAGTGGATGACCAAGGAAGAATGCGCGCAGACAGACTGCCGCGGCTGAACGAACGCACCATCCTGTGCATCCAGGCCGGGAACGTGAACAGCGGGGCATTCGATCCGGCCGCAGAGATCTGCGCCGGCGCGCACGAGCAAAGAGCCTGGGTTCACGTGGACGGGGCATTCGGTTTGTGGGCCGCCGCATCCCCGATGTATCGGCATTTAACCGATGGATTCGAGCAAGCGGACTCGTGGGCCACCGATGCCCACAAATGGCCGAACGTCAATTACGACAGTGGGATTGTTCTGGTGAAAGACGGCGCGGCGTTGCGTGGGACGATGACGATGACGGCCGCTTACCTGGAAGCGGGCGCTCTACGCGAACCGATGTACCACACGCCGGAGGCGTCACGAAGAGCACGCGGCGTGGAATTATGGGCCGCTCTGAAGTCCATGGGGCGTGAGGGCCTTCGCTCTTTAATTGAGCGAACTTGCGCGCACGCAAAAAAGTTTTCAGCTGGGTTTCGCAACGCTGGCTTCGATGTGCTGAACGACGTCGTCATCAACCAAGTGCTTGTTTCTTTCGGCAGCGCAGAAATCACAGAGAAAGTGATTCGCGCGGTTCAGGAGGACGGTACTTGCTGGTGCGGTGGTACGGTGTGGCAAGGAAAATCCGCGATGCGAGTCAGCGTATCCTCCTGGGCGACCACGGAGGCTGATGTGGTACTCAGTCTGGAGAGAATCCTTCAGATCGCCCGCTCGATCCGCGGCTAAGAAGGCTGGCTCAAAATGGATGCTACTTGCTCCCGCTTCATCGGCTATGAGCGGGGTGAGAGACGTCTATGTCGGCAAAGGTTCGCGCTGGACAAAGATAAGTATGTGACAAGCGGTCGTGCCAGGTCAGAGCATCTTCGTCCCACATAGCCCACAGAAAGCCCATAAAAAAAGTGCCCGCGGATAGCATATAGCCCACGCTGCGCCAAAGCATTTGCCGGGGAGTGGGAGATTCGCCGGAAAAGCTAACGACTTGCAAGCCTCGCAGCATCATGCCGGGAGTGGTGCCGCCGAAGACCGTGAAGAGGGCAAAATATTGCAAATACACGATAACGAAGGTCGCGACACAGACGGCCGCGCTCAATTTGCTGAATGTAAATTGTCCGCCGAGAGAACCAAAGAGCGTGAGAAAGGCGCCATACGCGAAGAGCAAGCAGCCGGCGTCTATCAGTCCGGCAATTCGGCGCTCATCGATCGAGGCCACTGGATACAAGCCGGCCTGCTCGGAACGAACGTCGCTTGCGGGTGCTTGTTCGAAGCCCTGCCCCGCGGCCGCTGGCAGGGATACGTCAATGACCATCCGGGCTTCTTCACGCGTGGCCGCGTTCCGGCCGATTGCAATCGTGAAGGCGAAATCCTCCTCGGCCATGGCCGGAGGTTCAGCGACGCCAACGGAAACATGAACCGGCGGATCTGCCGTGGGTTCCTCGAACGGAAGTTTCGACTGCGCATGGTTGGGCAAAACTCTCCGCCTGCGGACCCGATAGGCTTGGAGACGCTGCGAAAGCTCGCCACGCCAGGCAGGATCCGAATCACGGCCAACTGCCGCCTGTGGGCGGGTTCGCGCAATGTGTGATCCAGATTCTCCCGATACACCAGGCGCAGAAATTCCCGCTTCGGAAGAAAGATCAACCGTTAGGGATGAATCGCAAAAATTGCAGACACGTACGCTCGAAGGCAGTACGGCGCTACATTGCAGACATGTTTTTGTCACCGGTCGTTTTTGCGCTGCGGACGCGTCCACTCCGGTGAGGAGGGAACCTGCTGAGAGTACCACGTACCAAGAAAAGTCAAGCTGAGATTGAGACTTGAATGTAGCTAATCAGATAGGGGACAAGGTGTGGCGGAAATGCGCGGTAAAGCCCGTCGCTAAGTCTCGAGCTGCTGAGCGAACATGTCTCTACTAAATGCGATGCGGCGCTCGAGTGTAACCGCCGCGAAGTAGGTACACTGCCCACGCTCGGTTTCCGTCCAGGCGAGCAGCGAAGGAATGAGCCGCGCTACGCTGGCGCGCACGGCGCCCAGAAGCCCAAAATAGGCTCCGATAGCCTGGATTCCGCTCCGGTCTTCCGGGCGGTCCGGACAAAGCTGGAGAAGCTGAATAACCCGGTCGAAATCGTCGCCCGTGGCGGAGTTCTTGATTCCAGTGACGTCCTGCACCTCCGCAGAAAGAGGATGCTTGACGGAAGCCGCGATAAGAGAACGGCAATAAGACACGAAAAACTGCAGTAAGAAAACCACGGAACAGACGAGAATGATTGCGGCCATCATCGGGGGATCACCGCCAAGCGCGAAGGTACCAGCCTTGCTTCCTCGGGTAACCGCCAGAAAGCGTATGCCCACGCCAGCGGGAGGAATATCCCAAAAATCTGGGCGACGGGGAGATACGCAGCGCTAAGTGATGGAATTAAATTCCGAATGGCGTAGTTGGCGGCCAATAGACTGAAATACACTCCCAGAGAGAGGACAAGCTGGATGAGACGCGTTCGTGTCTCGCGGAGCTTCAGGATGGCGCCCCAGAGAACGTAAGTGAGAACCAAGCCTACAAAGTACAAGTTCTGAGACAGCTCAATCACAAAATGGGTAAGAAATCTTGTGGGGGATCCTAGGACGACGGCACCCGAAAACGCTGCTGTGCCTCCAAGAAGCAAGAGCGCACCAAACTTCAAATAGCGCTCCGCCTTCATTTCGCTGAACACATGCGCGTAGAGGGTAGTAAGCGCAAAATACAGGAAGATCGTCAAAATCGCGTCGGAATAATAGTAATAGTAGCTGTACTGGAGAGAATTGAAACCGAATTGGCTGAGGACTTTGTAACGCCCAAGCTCTACTACAAGGACGCCAGCCATGTACACGTTCAGAAAGAGATAGCGGCGTAAGGCGCGCTTCTTAAACGCGCACACCAGTACGGCGGCCTCGCAAAGGATGCCAACGAGCCAGATGAGATTTCCAAATAGACCAGGCACGTTCCGTCCAATCTACGCCCCTGATCTCCGCTCCGCAGAAAAGCTAGAACAACTTCTGCGTTACCGCGCGGCTATCAAAAAGGCGGCGGTGGTGGTACTGGCGACGCCCCGTTTCTGCTGGGCGGCGGCGGCGGCACTGGCGACGCCCCGTTTCTGAAGGGCGGCGGTGGTGGCACCGGTGATGCGCCGTTCGCCATAATTACGGAGCCGTCGCTGTGCGCCGTAACAATGGTTTTCAAGCCCATAGCCCCCACCAGAACGAGCATGGCGAGGAATACAACTACGAGTTTCCTGGACATTTATGCCTCCGGGATGGAAGAACACCCGGAGACACTCTATCCCTATCTATAGGGATGTCAAGTAGCTCGCACTATGGATCTGTACCGTATAGGTACACACCTACTCGGCCCGACCCTTCGCCAGGCTTTCGCCCATTGAGACCGGACCGCTTGTTCAGTACGTGAGTAGAGTAGGTCCTGGCACTTATAGGGTCAACGGTACGGTAGTACTAAGCCCACTGGGACTTGCGGGCAGGGGGTACTCTCATTAAAGTTGGAACATGCGTAAGTTGTATTAGAAAATTCTCATAGCAGCCAAAATCCGAAAGGTCTGCATGACCCCGTACCTCAGGAATGCTTGACACATTTGCGACCTACTCCGTAGCATTAAGAATTGTGCTCATGCCGGCGTAGCTCAGTGGTAGAGCGAGGGTCTCATAATCCCTAGGCCGTGGGTTCGATTCCCTCCGCCGGCACCACATTTTCCACTATACCCTTAGAAAAATAACTCCGCAGCGCAGCACAACGGCGAAGGCTTGGGGGGATAAGGTATACTCTGCGCGTTCGGCGTGATCCAGTCTTACCTGGGACATCGAATTCCAAAATCTTCATTCGCCGGAGGTTCTAGTGGCGCTCATCCGAAGCGGGAAGGTCAGCCTCGCACTGCTCATGGTTTTGTCCTGCGTTGCGACAGCACACGCTCAGCAAGCAGACGCGGATTCAGAGGAAGATGGCCAATTTCGATTTCGCTTCGTTGGTCCGCGCGTTGGGAACCGCATTGCATCCGTGGCTGGTGTGCCTGGAGATCCGAGCACCTACTATGCTGGAGCAGCTTCCGGTGGCGTATGGAAATCGACCGACGGCGGCAATCGATGGGCACCAATTTTCGACAAGCAGCCTGCCGCGGCTATTGGCGCACTTGCCGTAGCGCCAACTGACACAAGCGTAGTCTGGGCGGGAACCGGAGAGGCTTGGGTTATCCGCGATAGCGATGTGATCGGCAACGGAATTTATAAATCCACCGACGCCGGGAAGACCTGGACGAATATGGGCTTGCAGGAAACTGGCCGCATAGGCCGAATTATCGTTCACCCCTCGAACCCCGATATTGTTTTCGCTTGCGCGCTTGGACGCGCGACTGGCCCACAGCAGGAACGCGGCGTCTTCCGCACAGTGGATGGCGGCCAGCACTGGGAACGTGTGCTTTTTGGCGGAGAGAACATCGGATGCTCTGGCCTTTCGATGGACCCGCACAATCCGCGGGTGCTCTTTGCCGGAATGTGGCAACTGGAAATGCACACCTGGGCAGAGTTTAGCGGCGGCCCAGGCAGCGGAGTCTATGTCTCACGCGACGGCGGAGCGAAGTGGACGCGGATCGAAGAGCATGGTTTGCCTCACTCGCCGCTCGGCAAAATTGACGTGGCCATTGCACCAACAAACTCAAACCGCGTTTTCGCATTGATTCAGACCAAAGACCAAGGCTCGGTATGGAGATCGGATGACGCGGGTTCGCACTGGAAAGCCGTTAACTATCAAAGGGCTTTGATTGGCCGCGCAGGCTACTACATCAGAATTGCGATCTCCACCGGAAATGATAACGAAGTCCTGGTGGCAAACAGCTCGTTTCATCAGTCCCTGGATGGCGGCCAAAACTTCCAAGAGGTTCGCTGGGGCGGAGACACTCACGATATCTGGATTGATCCGGCAAACCCCGATCGCTTTGTGATCACGGATGACGCCGGAATGATTATCACCACCGTGCACGGGCGCGGTTTTCACAGGGTCACTCTGCCGATCGGGCAGATGTACCATGTGGACGTCGACAATCAGATTCCTTACTACTTCTATAGCAACATGCAAGATGACGGGAACATGCGTGGCCCCAGTGTGCCCATCGATTCGCAGGAAACTGGATGGGATCACGCGATGGGAGGCTGCGAATCCGGCTTTACTGTGCCGGATACGACCGATCCCAGCATCGTGTGGGCCACATGTTATGGCGATGAAGTGACGCGCTGGGACGCTCGAATTAAGAGAGCGCGTTCTGTAAGCCCTTATCTTCATACGCTTGATGCGCCACCGACCGACATCAAATATCGGTGCCACTGGACGTCGCCCCTAGCCATTGATCCCTTCGATCACAACGTCGTCTACTACGGCTGCCAAGTTATCTTCAAGACGACGAATGGCGGCCAGAGCTGGACGGTCACCAGTCCGGATCTCTCGACTCAGGATCCGAGCCGCATCGTTTCCTCGGGCGGCATCGTCGGGGACAACTTGGGACAGTTTTATGGGGAAGTCGTTTTCTCTATCGCTCCTTCCAAAATTCAGAAAGGACTGATCTGGGCTGGCACGAACGACGGTCAGCTCTGGTATACGAAGGACGGCGCTGCCAACTGGACAAACGTCACCAAGAGCATTTCAGGATTGCCCCCCTGGGGAACGATCAGCAGCATTGTTCCTTCGAATTTTGATGCGGGCACCGCTTACATCGCCGTCGATTTTCACATGATGGATAACCGGGACCCTTACATTTATAAGACAACGGACTTTGGCAAGACCTGGAAACCGATCAGCGGCAACTTGCCGAAGCATCCCTTGGCCTACGTGCGAGCCATCGCTGAAGATCCAAACTGCGCAGGTTTGTTGTTTGCAGGTACGGGAAATGGTCTGTACTATTCGCTGGATGATGGAGGACACTGGACGGCGCTGCAGGCCGGACTTCCTCACGCGCCGGTAACTTGGGCGATCGTACAGAAAGACTTTCACGACCTGGTGATTTCCACTTACGGGCGCGGTCTCTATATTTTTGACGACATCACGCCTCTTGAACAACTTGCAAAAAATCATTCCGATGCTCCCACGGTACTTTTCGTGCCACGTCCAGCTTATCGCTTTGTCCGCGGGGGGCAGGCCCTGCTCAATTTCTCGCTGAAAGCAGCGCCCAAGGATCCGGTGGAAATCGAAATCCTGGGTCCAGAGGGCAAAACGATTCGCAAGCTCAAGACGAAAGCTTATGCAGGAATCAATCGCGTGAAGTGGGATATGCACTACGAGTCACCGCGATTGATCGCACTCCGTACAGCGACTTCTGACAATCCGCATATTTGGCAGGAGCCGCGCTTCCGTGACGCGGACTCTCGGCCCATAACACATTGGGGAATTAGCTCAGCGGAAGTCGGCCCCATGGTTGCTCCTGGTAAGTATTCCGTTCGTCTGACCGTTGCAGGCCAATCCTTTACGCAACCGCTGACGATATTGCCCGATCCGCGCATTCCGACCTCGCAAGCGGATATCGAGTCGTCGGTGAAAACACAACTTCGAATCCGTGACGACATCACGCGCGCTTCCGATACCATCAATCAGATTGAATGGTTGCGGAAACAAATCGAGGTCATTGAAACGATGCTTCGGCCGCCCAAGAAAAAAGAAAAGGAAAGACCGCCGGCCGCCGAACCGAACGACTTCGACGAACCGGAGCCCGCGCCAGCGGAAGATGAAGCGCAATCCAAGCGTAAGGCCGAACTGCTGAAGATTGTCGAAGAAATGGACAAAAAGCTCCAAGCGATAGAGTTCAAGCTCGTTACACCGTCGCAAATCAACAGCGACGACAAATATTTCGTTGAGGCCGACAAGGTTTATTTAAACCTGATTTGGCTCAACGCCGAAGTTGGAACAGGGGGCGGAGACGTCGCCGGCGGAGCAGACTTTGCCCCGACCGACACCTCACTAGACTTGCTTCAGACGATAGAAGGCGAACTCACCGGAGCGATCGCGGGCTTCCAGAAGCTTATCGAACAAGATCTTCCTGCGTTCAACCACGCTCTGACAGAGAATAACATCGCTGCAGTTACCGCCGCCGCGGCAGCTCCAAGCAACATTGAGAAGTAAAAATCGAACGCTTTCTCGGGGGTGTGCAGCTCGATTCGCCACTGGAAGAATACTTCCACACCGGTCCTGAATTAACGCCCCCCGTTCCCCCTCGTGTCCTTGGATTTATCGGTCTGCGCCTCGGCTGGAGCAGGCGTAGGTGACGGCGGTTGTGGTTGCTGCGCAAGCGTTGGAGGAGCTATAAAGACCGGGGCAATGAAGATTCGTAGACACAAATTACTCGGGCTCCCATGGTGCTCTCTAAACGGAGCTTAATTCTCTCCTGGGAGAAGCGGGCGCCGAAAAGTGGGCAGACCAATTTTCCAGAAAGCGGTTCGTATAACTTAGATACGCCCTTCTCCCGAACGGTTTCCTCTGGACCTCATCCGCTTCTTGCGATTTTGTCACTCTTCGGGGACGGCTTCGAGCAGACGAACACGAGGATTCGCCGATTTCTACTTGCCGAGCGCGCAAGTCTTCCCATTACGGGCCGAAACTTGTCGCCAAGTAATGATCCACTCTTAATGATATTGGAAGACTCGCGCGCGATCCGGTGCGCTCAATCTTTCTTCTTTTCTATTTTCAGATTCAGTGTGATGTCCTTGCGGCTGTCAAAACTCGAAACCGTGCGAGTCGCCGATTTAAAACCTTCTTTTTCGGCGTGGATTTCGTAGTCGGCATTTGGGTCAAGCCCGCTGAAGCGGTACTTGCCCGTGGTATCCGTATAAGAACTGCGCACAACATTTGTCCGAGTGTTCTTGAGGAAAACCACGCTCTCAGAGACGAGATTTTCGGATTTGTCCTGCACTATTCCATGGACCGTGCGGAGCTGAGCTTCTCGCTTGGCATCTTGCCCAGCGGCCGTTACGCATGCCAACACGAGAACTACCGCGATAAAAAGAAATCGCTTTGGCGCACTCATTTCTTCTGTCCCCCCGCAGATTCCATACGAAACACTATACGTGCTTCGCTGACGCCTGTCTTGGCATCCAGGGCCCGTGTTTGATCCACGAATCCTTTGACGTGAATCACCATTTCATAGTCCGCCCCTTGCGGCACACGCACGGCAAACTCGCCTCGAGAATTTGTGTAACTGTCCCAGCGGTATTTTTTTCCATTAGTACGCCTAATTCTTAGCTCCACACCAGGAAACGCATACCCTCTGGGATCGAAAATCGTCCCTATGATCAGAAAATCGTCCGCATGGCTGTACTTCTGTTTCTGCGGTTTTACGGGAGCGGGCGGCGGAGAGGGGGTCGCGGTTTGCGGAATTGCCGGAGTGGGTTCCTGCCCCCAAAAAGAAGCTGGGGCAAAGGAAATAAATAGCGCTGCCGTTCCCGCAATGACAAACCACTGGGGACTCTTCACTAGGCTACTCCTGTCAAATTAGATGCCTGCGCACAGGATAGGGGGTGTTGGGCGGATTCGGCGAAGTGATTACTCCTCGTCCTCTTCTTCTTCGTCGTCTTCCTCATCGTCTTCCACGAGGTCGCCATTCTCGGCAGCTTCTTCGTCCTCTTCCTCATCATCTTCTTCATCGAGGTCGTCGGAGATGAGGTTCAAATGCACGGGATGAGTCTGCGAGACCTCGAGTTCGGATTCACACTCGGGGCAACTCAGGATTTCGCCTTCTTCGACTTCGTCTTCGTCCACATCGATTTCAGTGGAACATTCAGGGCAGCGGATCACGGCTCCATCCTCCGTAGCGATATTCGCAGGGCGGGGCCCTACAGATTGTGCCGCCGCCATGGCGTATTATATACCGCGTTGTCCTAAGTCAACTCTAATGCGCGGCGCGGCTGCTTGGATTGTAAACCGCTCCAGGGCAGATTTCCAAAAGTGACTTCTTCTCGCGAATATCCCGAACGCCCCGTCGTGGGCGTTGGTGGCGTGATTATTGAAAATGGGCGCGCCTTGCTGATTCGGCGCGGCAGCGAGCCTCTCCGCGGGGAATGGTCCATTCCCGGAGGGATACTCGAGCTCGGGGAATCACTGCAAGACGGTGTATCGCGCGAGCTGCGTGAAGAAACTGGCCTCGATGTGCGCGTGCTTGAGCTCATTGAAGTCTTTGACCGCATATTTCCGGACGAGCGCTCGCAGCCTTCAGAGCAGAAGCGCCAACCGCGCTTTCATTTCGTCATTGTAGACTATTTGTGCGAGCGTATTGGCGGGGAACCTCGCGCCGGAAGTGATGTGACGGACGTGGCTCTTGCGCGCGAGGACGAACTTAGTCAATACCACCTGACGGAAACCGCGACGCGGGTACTAAAGAAAGCCTTTGCTATGGCTCGCGCGCGATGTTCCTTAAGCTGATTCTGACGCCAAGCTATCTACAATCCGGCGGCCGATCCGACTGCTCATCAAGGTGCCTTGGCAATTTCAATGCTTCCGTTAGAATTGGTCAACTGCAACTGGCAGCCTCCAGCTCCGATTGTCCCGTTCAGCGAATCCCCTCCAATGGTCCCTGTCGCAGCAACCGGCAACTCGGAAGAAACTCTGCCGAACGAAGTCCTGGCCGAGACGTTGTAGCCCACACCCTCTGGAATTCGGACGTGGATGGACGAAAAAGATGTTTTTAAGGAAATGTCGCGGCAGCCGCTGGTAGGATGCAGGGCAGTCACGGAGATTCCCCCGTTCTGATTGTCCACTCGGATGCGCCCACCAATGGATTCCAATGTCACGCCCGCGAAAGAAGTATTCACGCCAGCATCCCCTTTGACATTTCGCGCGGTAACCGAGCCATTGCTATCTTCGGCCGTCAAGTTACCGTTGATGCGATCTGCCCCGATGCTACCAAAGCTGGTCTTCGCGTAGGCGTCAGCACCGATGTCGGTCAGCGTGATGGCTCCATTCCCGGTGACGGCGCGGATCCCTTTCGGAATGTTTGTCGCTTCAATGGCTCCAAAGGAAGACTTGAGTGTGACAGCTCCCCGGATGTCGCGCACAGTGATTTTCCCGTTGGACGTCTCCGCATCGAGAGAACCGTTGAGATTCTCCAGTTCAAGGTTGCCAAAGGAATCGCGGATGGTCACGGAAGTTCCCATCAGCGAGCTCGCCTTAACACGGCCGTTGTTAGTCGTGCAGTTTACGCGCGCCTTCACGTCGGTAAACGTCACGTTTCCGAAGCTGTCGCTGACGTCGAGGGAGCCGGCGATGGCTGTAATATCGATGTTCCCGTTATTGTCGTGTACGGACAAATCGCCACGAATATTTTTGGTGTCGACGTTGCCAAACGAAGTTGTGACGCTAGCCGAAGCGGCGCCATCGAGGGTGATTGCTCCATTGCCTCCCGTGATGGTCGTGCCGCCTTGAATATTGCGCACCGTGATGCTGCCGAAGCGGTCTTGCACTTCGAGAGTGCCTTTCACGTCGGAAACCTGAACGGAGCTGTTTTTGTTGTTGACGACGGCGTTGCCGGCGGCGCCGGTCAGCTCAATGCTGCCGAAGGAATTGTTCAGACGCACCGGGCCGGAGTCCTGCACAGTGAGCGAGCCGTAGCCGTTTTCGACGTCCACAGCACCGTGGACTCGAGCGACGCTAACGCTACCGAAACTGTTGCGAATATTTAGCGCAGCATCTGTCGGCAGCGCAATGTCATAACTCACGGACCACGAGGAATTTTTGCTGATATGAAACCATTTGTTTTCTTCCGGGGGGTAAATCGTGCGGATACTGACGCCTTCAGCGGTTTGTTGAACTTCAATTTGAATTTTCTGCGCGAAGGACTCGGCTTCGTCATGCGAGCTGGCTTGGGCGCGGATGACCGCGGAAATTTTGACCTCACGGCCGGATTCGCCGTGGACTTTGATCTCGCCGAATTTGTGCTCGACGCGAACGGACTGGCCCGCGCCGAGAGTCAAGGTCTTGTCAAAATTGCGCGTGACCTCGTCTTGTGGCCAGTTTTCCGAAGCCAGTGCAGGAAATGCCGAGACTAGAAGGACGGCTGCCATGCCACCCGCCAGGCGCGCGCCGCGCAAACGCTCTCTATTCTTATTCGAACAAAACAACTTCATCGCTTTTCCTCCAAAATGTCCTGTAGCGTTTGCTGCTTCTCCTGGTACATCGCCAGCAGTTGCTGGCGAAGATGCGCATTGGACGGATTCATCCCGGCCTGCGCGCGAAGATCGTTGATGGCGCTGTCCAGCACGAGCAACTTCTCGCGGTAACTCGCCTGGAGTGGCGTCGCAGGATTTTCGAGCTGCGGTTTCGCGTCCGCAGCCAGCTTGTCGATCGCTAGCTCATAGGCAGCCTGGGTCCGTTCTACCTCGGCGAGCGCCGGACTCCTTAGCAGTGACTGGTCGCCGTGATCCACCCGTTTCGGGGAATGCACATAAATCCAGCCCGCAGAAATTGTCAAGATCAGCACCAAGGCGGTAGCCGCTGCGGTTTGCCATCCCAAAGAGAGTCCGAATCCATGCGAGAGCCAGCCCCAGCGTTCTGCACGTTGTTTTTTTGCGGCGGCTGCCTCGGTGAGCGAGAGTTGGATACGTGGCCAGAGCGAAGGTGTATGGGAGTAGTCGCGCAGTTCCTGAGCCGCGACGCTAAGAGCTTTCCAGGCTCGCAACTCGTCAGCACAGGCGGCGCAGTTCGCACTGTGGGCCTCGAGAGCAGCCCATTCTTCGGGCTTGCCATCTTCAAAAATCCTGTCTCTGTCTTCACATATGATGTTCATCTTAGTTCACCGTGCTCCGGCAGCGCTGTTGCTCCGCGGAGGCTCAAGCACTTGGCGAAGATTTCGCTTCGCCTGAAAAAGAGTATTCTTCGAAGCCGTCTCCGTAATCTCCAGCATCCCGGCAATCTCCGCGTGATGGAAGCCTTCTACTTCGTATAGCAAAAAAACGTCGCGCTGATGCTTCGTCAAGCCAGCCAGCGCCCGTTCCAGCGCCATCCGCAGCGAAGGATGCGCTCCAGGTGCGCGCGGCTCCGGGCGAGGGGAGTCTTCGCTGTCGTCATTCGCGACTTCTTTTTTTCTCACCCGGCTGCGGCGCGCATCGTAGCAAGTGTTGATGAGAATCCGGTACGTCCAGGTGACAAAGCTGGATTGGCCGCGAAAGCTGGCGATGCTTCGCTGCACTTTTAGGAATGTCTCCTGTACCGCATCTTCCGCGTCGATCGGATTGCCCAAGAGATTGCGCGCCACGTTCTTCATCCGCGCGCCATGCAGCGCGTACAGCCGTTCGTAGCCGCCCAAATCGCCAGTCCGGCAACGCTCCGCCAGTTCGGCGTCCTCGGAAGTTGCCGCGGCCGTGGCAACAGGCGCCGCCGTCTCGCTAGGGCGGCCTGTCAGGTCTTCGGAAGGTTCCACTCGCTTCTCCCGTTCGCGCGGCACGGAAGAGATTCTAGTCTCCCAGGGCAGCGCAAGTCCCATAGCTCCCATTCTTTGCTCCTGGGATATAGACGCCGCAGGGAGTCCAAATGTCAGGGCACGAGCCTTCGCATTGTGCGAAGAGGCTCGGCTGCTAAGTGCCAACGGATTGATTAGAGGCGACTTATTTGGTTGATGAAAACCGCAATGAGCGCGGCAAGGGCAGGCTTATGTTGACGCTTACTGGAAAAGAGGAACTAACCTGCAATCGCGTCGGGTAAAGCGCCGCGCGTCCGTTCGCGCCTGCCGAATTCCTGGACCGCGCTTTCGAGGTCGGCAACCGTGAAGTCCGGCCAGCGTTTCGGCAAAAAAACAAATTCGGCGAAGGCGCACTCCCACAGAAGAAAATCGGAAAGGCGTTGCTCGCCTCCGGTTCGTATGAGCAGGTCCACTTCCGTGGAGCCGCCGCGATGAACTTCCGCGAGGACGTTTGAGAAAGACTCCGGAGATAGCTCAGTGACCTTATAAAAGCGGCAGGCGGCATGGTAGATCGCTTCGCGCGCCGAGTAATCGATCGCCAGCCGGAGGTGGAGCCTGGTGCCGTGTGCCGTGGCGGCCTCGGAATCGGCGATGGCCTGGCGCAACGTGGCGGGAATCCGATCGCGGCGTCCAATGACGCTGAGCCGCACTCCTTCTTCGATGCAATGCGAGGTTTCGACCAACAGGTATTCGTGCAGAAGGCGAAGAATCGCATGGACTTCCGCCGGCGGGCGTTTCCAATTGGCCGAGGATAACGCGAACAAAGTAAGTGTATGAATTCCGAGGTTCGGCGCGGCTTCAATGATGCGCCTCGCCGATTCGGCGCCCGCGCGGTGCCCGGCAGAGCGAGGCAGTCCGCGCGAAGTGGCCCAGCGGCCATTGCCATCCGAAATGATAGCGACGTGCAAGCCGGAATCTACCGCCAACGGCGGCCGCGCCGTCAGGATATGCTGCGTGGTCAGATACTGCATTTTTTACTTCTTTCTCCGCCGCCTGGAAAAGCCTACAAACTACTCTGCTTCATAAAGTAGGCATACAAAAAAATTTGGCACTCTCAGCCCTCACGCGTTGCGCGAATCAGCGCCTCCATGTGATTCAAATAGCGCTCAAGCGCGCGCCGGCCTGCTGCCGCCAGACGGTACTCCGTCTTGGGCAGCCGCCCATCAAAAGATTTTGTGCACACGATGTAGTCCGCTTCTTCGAGCTTACGTGCGTGCACGCTCAGATTTCCATCCGTGGTCTTAAGCAGCGCTTTGAGTTCATTAAAAGTCAGCGACCGGTTCACAGCCAGCGCACTCACAATACCCAAGCGAATCCTCTCGTGGATTAGCCGGTCCAGATCTGGCGAGACGGCTTCGCGTGCCGAACCGCGGACGGCGCCCAACGAAGCCTCGCGCGTTCGCTGGACCCTCTCCTGACGTGCTGAGGATGACCTCGCCATGCGATTCCCTTCTATCCTCCGTGATGCCGGGCAATCCAAACCCCGAAGCCAATCTGCAAGAATCCAAAGCCCGCCGCCATAAACGCATCGCCCCACGCAGCGGGTGCGAAAAGCGCTCCAGCGCCGAGACTCATCAGGCAAAAACCCATGACAGGAACGATACGCACCGAAAACGCACCGCCCGTGACAATAGCAGTTCCATACAAAAGCAGCCAGACACCCGGCAGTGCCGCCGCCGCCCCTGCAGCGTAGAGCGCAAACGTCAGCAAACCACCAACGATGATCGGAGGTGCAAAGCTAAATAAAAATTTGCGTCCTGGGCCGGAAAAGAGCGCTGAGTTCGCGCGGTGCGCTTTGGTGGCGGCCGCAGGCGCCGCGATTGCAACCGCAACAAAGGCCTCCACGAGCCAAACCGCCAGCCACGCGCGAGGTGAAGACTGGCGAGCCGCGACGAAGGCGGCCGCGAGCGCCGTAATACCCATCGCTACGCCGCCCCAACCAGGCACGGCCGTAAACTCCGCGGCGCTTTCCATGGTTTCGCGAATGTATTTAAGATGATCGGCAGCACGAGCGTCTATCGGAATGGGTTCTCGGTTCTTCGGGGGGAGTGGGCCAGCGGCTAACATGCAAAAAGCCTACACCAAAAACGTACTTCTGTCAAGTACTTTGTACTGCAAAGTATTGCCTTCAGGACTGCTCCTAGGGCCGTCGAGGATAACGCCCCAGAATAGCGTTCCAACGGATCCAGAACACATCCAGAAACATGTGAATGCTGTCGCGAAACATATTCACTTTCGTCGCCGGCGAGTGTCCCCATCGCACGGGAATTTCTATGGTGCGAAGCCCGTGATGCCGCGCCAGATAGAGCAATTCCGGATCGAACCCGAACCGCTCGATGCGCTGCTGCTCGAAGAGGATGTGGCATTTTTCGCGCCGGAACGCTTTGAACCCGCACTGCGTGTCCACGAACGGCAGGCGCAGGATCACTCGCACGATCGTGTTGAAGATGATTCCGGCGAATTCGCGGAAACGTGACTCATGGACGGTGATGAGGCTGCGGTCTAGCGCACGGGAGCCAATCGCAACATCGTAAGTTTTCAGGGCGTCCAGGAGTTTTGGAGCCTCTTCGATCGGCGCCGAGAGGTCCGCATCCGTGAACAGCACGGTCTGACCGCGGGCTTCAAGCATTCCATGACGCACGCTGAAACCTTTCCCGCGATTCACCCCATTCGAAATGACCCGCAGGCCCGGAAGTGTCATCCGAAAGGATTCAGCCACTTCTGCCGTGCGGTCTTTCGATCCATCATCCACGACGAGAATCTCCGTATCTCCTCCCAGGCCGGGAAGATAGGCTGCAATCTGCTGGAGAGTCGCTGGGAGACGCAACTCTTCGTTGTAAGACGGGATAACAATCGAAAGGTCTGGAGCGGCGGCACTCATCGCGCCGGTGGTTCCTTCCATCCGTGATAGCCGATGAGGGGCACGAACCGGCAGGCTTCCAGAGTGCGTGTCTCGAAGGAATTCCCGTGCCGTTCAATGGAGAGTAATTCCTGATTCTCAGCATCTCCAACCGGCAAAATCAATCGTCCCCCTTCCGCAAGCTGCGAACGAAGCGGTTCCGGTACCGCAGGCGCTGCCGCAGCAACGAGTATCGCATCAAAAGGAGCAAGTTCCAGCAATCCCAGCGTACCGTCGCCACAGTGAACATGCACATTTTCATATCCGAGCCGGTCAAGCCGCGCGGCTGCAGCTGACGCAAGCTCCGAACGCGATTCAATACTAAAAACAATTTTCGCTAAACGAGAGAGAATGGCCGATTGATACCCGCAACCCGTCCCAATTTCCAAAACGCGCTCGCTCCTGGTGAGCTGCAGTGCGGCGGTCATTGCCGCAACGATGTAAGGCTGCGAAATCGTCTGGCCTTCCCCGATGGGCAAGGGTGCGTCTTCGTACGCTCGCTGGCGAAATTCTTTGGGCACAAATTCTTCGCGCCGCACTCCAGCCATTGCCGCCAGCACCCCCGAATCATGGACGCCGCGTCGTCGTAATTGCTTTTCGATCATTTCAGCCCTCGACACTGCGAACTCATCTTCGTTCGAACCATCGCGGGGCGGCTCACTCGATGCGTCATGTCGAAGAAATTTCATCGTGCTACTGCCTGACCCTTCTTCCTGCTACCTACTTCTTTGGCTGCGAATCAATTTGCTGCAGGAGTTCACGCACGGCTGCGTCAATTTGAATGTCATGCCCAGTATAGCTTTCGCCGATGGAACGCGTTACGGGCACGTCCACGGGCCGGGGGTGCATCTCCATCGGAGATCCATCCGCCGCGGTGATCTTGACGAATGGAATGCGCAGAGTTGACCCGTCAATCAGCTGTGCACTGGATGTGTAGATGATCCACCCCGCCGTGGGTTCTCCGACCACTTTGCCGAGATGCAGGGAACGATATCCTTCGGTGAAGTCCTCCGCATCGGAAAGCGAATGTTGATTGGTGACCAGGATCGTCGGCCGCTCCAGCGCCCGCTGGCCCAATTGTGCGCGAGCTGGCGCCGGAGAAAGGCCGCGCATCGTCATCGTCAAATACGGCCGCCGGGCCAAAACGTCGATTGCGTAGACGTTTACGAAACCTCCATTGTTGTTACGAATGTCGATCACCACGCCCTCTCGGGCCTGGTTCTCTGCATCCAGGTCCACGTAAAGCTGCGCCAGCGATTGTGCAGACATGTCCGGCATATGCACATACCCCAGTCGGCCTCTGCTCTCGCGCTCGACATATGCCCGGCGCTCCTCGACCCACTGGCGATAACGCAGAGCTTTTTCAGCCCCGAGGTTGACCGGGTGCACGACGACGTCGTGTCTGGCCGCGCTATCCCCCGATTTTTTCACGGTAAGAACCACGCGCTTCTCAATCTTATGCTCAAGTAGGGCATCTAGATTGACGTTCGCGCCGGCGGGCTGCCCGTCCACGGCGAGGATTTCGTCTCCAATGCCGATCTCTTTAGCCAGAGCGGCCGGGCCAAGCGGGACGATTTCCGTGATGCGTAGGCGCCCGTCCTTCTCATAGGCCGCACGATCGAATCGGATACCGAGTCGTCCTGTGACCGTTTGTGCCGAACCTTGCGGGGCCGCAACACCGGAATGCGAGGCATTGAGTTCACCTACCATTAGCGACAGCAGGCGGCGAACTTCATCTGGCGTGCTTGCACCGGCGATGTGGGGCGCGTATGCCGAGCGCACCGTATTCCAATCAACGCCGTTGAAGTTCGGGTCGAAAAAAGTGTCGCGCAGATCGGTCCATGCTTCTCGGAACATCTCTGTTTTTTCACGCGCGAAATCGACATCGAGCTCCACGCTGACTGCGAGTGGTTTTGACTGGCGCGACTCCAAAGGAATGGTTTGGATGCGACCCTGCTCGAGATAGAAGACCTCTTTTCCGTCGGGTGAAAACTGTGCCGAACTCTTGGATCCTTGGGTAGAGGTGAGCTGGCGGGCGACGGGGGGCTCCTTGGCCAGCTCGTCGATCGAGTAGGTATAGAGATTTTGCTGGCCGGCGGCTTCCGCGGTAAGGAGCAAAGTCTTCCCGTCCGGGCTGATCGCGGCATCGTTTACGTCAATGCCGGTCGGAAGAAGGCGGAGCCTGCGCCGGATGCCTTCAAAGACGATTTCCACCGGTTTCACTGGCGGTTTCTTAGTGTCGTCCGTCGCGGGCGTCTTTTTGCCTTCTGTGCCATTCTGAGTTTCTGCGGGTTTGCTCTCGGACTGGGTCTCGCCCGGTGATTTCGGTTTTGCCGGTTCATCTTTAAACAGGTCGCGAAATTGATCTTCGCGGAATTTCGGCGCGCGCGGAATGAGGTCGATGCGCGCGACTACCCCAGATTCGGTTCTCTGCCCGGTCGTAAAGAACAGGGCGGTTCCGTCCTGGCTCCAAACGATGCTGTTGCCTGATGAATTGGCAAGAAAACTGACAGGTTGTGCGGATCCACCCGCAGAGGGGATGACATAAACGTCCTGAAAGCTCTTTTCTCCGTTCTGCAAAAAGGCGATCCAGCGGCTGTCGGGCGACCACGCAAAAGGATGATCCGGTGTGAAAAGCGCCGGATCGAATTTAGCTGTTGTAAGTAGCCGCTCTTTCTTTTCCACGATATCAAGTAGGCGCAACTCACGAGCGTCTCGCTCGAATGCCAATTGCTTGCCGTCAGGAGAAAAGCACGGGGCATTGTCCGCCAATACATCGTGGGTAACCTGGGTTTCGTTGTTGCTCGTAAAGTCATATGAAAAAAGATGCCGCGGGCCGTCGCGATCGGAGACGTACACGATCCTCTTGCTATCCGGCGCCCAGACTACGTCTGATTCCTCCCCATCCGTCTGCGTCACTCGGAAAGCTACGCTTTCCTCTTTCGCCGAGGCCGCGAAGATTTGACCGTGCGCGATGAAGGCGATCTTCTTGCCGTCAGGAGAAAGCGCCAGGCCACGGAATTGATTCGTCAGCGTCAAATGCTCCACGGCAGGTCCCGCAGGCGCGCCCCGCCGCGTAATGGGGACCTGTTCGGCTTTTCCAGTGGAAGTGTCGAGCTTCCAGATTCCAAAATCGCGCTCGAACACGATGATGCGGCCGTCATTCGAAATCGAAGGCCACAGCACACGGCCATCGTGAAATTGCGTCACCTGCTTCGGTGCCCCGCCCAACGGCCGCACCCAGAGGTTCTGTGCGCCGCTCCGGTCGGAGACATAAAACAGGCTTTGTCCGTCCGCCGTCCACATCGGCCAGAGCTCTTTTGCGCCTGGCTCGCTCACGCGCTCGTAGCTGGGGGGCGCGGAGTCGTGCATGATCCAGATCTCCGCTTCATCGAGATGGCTGTGGCCTTTGCGCCACCACTGCGAGGAAGCAATCCCTCGCGCAGAAAAGGCCAGCGTCGAATCGTCTGGCGATGGTGCGGCGAAGAACTCGTTCGCATAAACATCGGCGCTAACAGCCATCGGCGTCCCGCCTGTTACGCTGACACGATAAATGTCATTCATGCCAGAGATGTCATGGCTGGTCGATGAAAAATAGATCCAGTGACTGTCGCGCGACCACCCGCTTGCTTGTTCCGGAGCATCGTCATAGGTGAGCCGTTCGATAACTCCAGTTGCGAAAGTCAGCATGTAGATGTCGCCGTTTCCTGTGCGGTTCGACACGAATGCGAGACGCTTGCCGTCCGGTGAATAGAGAGGTCTCGACTCTGTAGCCAGATGCGAGATCAAGAGTCGCGCTTCACCCCCGGTCGAGGGCACCGTCCAGATATCGCCGCCTGAGATGAAGGCGATTTCCGAGCCATCAGGGGAAACTCCTGGCTCGCCGAATGAAGGCAACGCGGCGATGGCCGTCGTTACCGCCTCAGGGGCAGAGTATGCCGCGCCTTCGGCGTGGGTGAGACCTACGGGGACTATCAGCACCACACCAGTCGCTATTGCCGCGAATTTTCGCAAGATTGTCATAGCCTCTCCGTGGACGGGATGCGAAAACTACCGAAGCTTTCGTTGCCGCGAAAGTTTATGTTCACGTGGGCAGCGTAAGATCCTCTTCAAGCATGTGAGAGAGCGGCCGCATGTTTTTCCCAGGCTCGCGTTTCGAGTATGTCCGCAATCTGCGCAATCGCCACGTCGCACTCCTCTTCGCAATTGTAAAAATGCGGTGATAGCCGCACGCCGGCTCTCGGACGATAATCCACGAGGATCTCCCGAGCCAAGAGCTCGCGGCATACCTCAGCGGCATGCGGGCAATCGACGGAAACTGTCCCCGCTCGCTCCGCCGGATTTTCCGGCGTGTTAACGCGCCATCCGTGCGTTTTTGCCGCCTCAAACAGACGCGCCGTCATGCGCATGGATTTTTCCCGAATCGGCACAATCCCGGCTTTGTTGAGTATCTCGAGACCCGGCTGGCATGCGTATAGCGCAGGAATGTGCGGCGTGCCATTCAAATAGCGGAATGAATCGTCGCGCGCGTCGATAGCGCCAGTCTCAAACGCAAAGGGGCGTTGGTGAGCGAGCCAGCCTGCGATCGCCGGCCGCAACCTCGCGCGCAAATCTTCTCGCACGTAAAGATAGCCCACACCCGGTCCGCCGCACAGCCACTTGAGCACACCACCACAAGCAAAATCCGCCCCCAAGCCGCGGACGTCGACAGGAATCGTGCCAGCAGCCTGAAAGAGATCGAGGATGACGTGCGCTCCAACCCGATGCGCTTTTTCGATGATCGCTCGCGCATCCACGATGCAAGCGCTTCGGAATAGCACTTGCGAGATCGGCACGAGCAGTGTGGTTTCATCAATGGCGTCCAGAAACTTGGCGAGAGCGAACTGCACGGGATCGCCGCTGGGAACGAGTTCGACCCTCGCGCCATTACGGCGCTGCTCGTGGTAAAAATATTGAATCGACGGAAACTCCAAGTCCGTGAGCACGACTTTATTGCGCGGCCCGCGAAAATCGAAACACGAGCTAATCACCGCCTGAATCAGCGTGACGTTCTGATGCAGCGAAATTTCACCCCGTCCCGCGCCGATCAACGGAGCGATCTTATCGCCCACGGCGACGGCCATCTCCCACCATCCCTCTTCCCATGCGCGCACCCCACGCTCGCCCCACGAGTCCGCGTAGGCCCGCATTTCGTCGTACACGCCACGAGGCATGGCCCCTAGCGAATTGCTAATCATATACGTCGTCCGCTCAAGGATCGGAAATTCGCCGCGCCACTTCAGCAATTCATCCATCTTGCAAATCTCCATCGGAAAACTTCTGGAAACGGGCCTTTCTCCACACAAGGTAGCACAGCGAAATGAACACAAGCCAGGGAACCCCCGCTTCGAGCGTGATGCGCAGACCAGGGACCCACCACGTAGAAACGAGCACGGCCGTAAGCGCCATGAGCCCGAAAACAGAACTCCACGGCCCGCGCGGAGCCAGCCGCAACGGAGGTTCTGCCCACTTCGCTATTCGGCGGCGAAACAAAAGATGCGTAACAAAAATCATTTGCCAAACAAAAATGCCGCCAAGGATCGCCGACCCAAGCATGTAAACATACGCCTTGTCGTGAAACCAATGGTCTACAAAGATAGCCGCAAACATTCCGACGCTAGACACTAGCAACGCCGACATCGGCGTCCCGCGCCTGCTTAAGCGCCCCAACGCTGCCGGCGCATACCCGCCGCGCGACAAAGAAAAGAGCATCCGTGACATCAGATACAAATTGCAATTCACGCTGGAAAGCGCCGCTGTGAGTACTACGAAATTCATGACCCCGGCCGCTGCGGGGATGCCGACGGTTTCGAAAACGCGCACAAATGGACTTTCTCCCAGCCCGACCTCGTTCCACGGCACGATGCCGACAACGATCGCCAGCCCTCCCACATAAAAAAGCCCCATTCGCCCCAGGGTCCAGCGCAATGCCTTCGGGAGCGCCGTCGTGGGATCTTTCGCCTCACCCGAGGTCACCGCCACGATTTCCACTCCAAGAAAGCTGAAGATCGCCATTGCGACGCCAAGGCCTACTCCTTTCCAGCCGTTCGGAAGGAATCCTCCATGCCCTGTATAGTTTGCAATCCCGATCCGCGGGAATCCGACGCCCAAGATCAGGGCGGCGCCGAGAATCAGAAAAACTGCAATGGTCAGCACCTTGATCATCGCGAACCAATATTCAAATTCGCCAAAGCTTGCCACGCTCCTGGCATTCACGTAGACGAGCGCAGCCGAAAATCCCGCGATCCACATCCATGAGGGCACGTTCGAAAACCAGTGTTGGCAATAGATCGATGCCGCCACGACCTCGCTTCCCGTTGCGATGACCTGGGCTAGCCAGTAGGAGTAGCGCATCGCAAAGCCCGCCCAGGGATGCACGTACATTTCCGCGTAAACGCCGAACGAACCCGCCACGGGATGCGCCACGGTCATTTCGCCGAGCGCCCAAACCAAACACAGTGCAATCGCCCCGGCCGCCATGAAGCTGAAAATCACGCCCGGTCCAGCGAGCTGCACGGAAATGGCGCTGCCCAGGAACAACCCCGTTCCTATCGCTCCCCCCATCGCAATCATCGACAGTTGCCGCGGCGTTAGCTTGCGTTGAAGTCCTGCTTCCCGGTTGATGATTTCGGCGTGGTCCGCACCGCCCGGTGCTGCCGCGCCCGCAGATGCAGTCTCCGCCATGCGGCCGCATGGTAGCAGAAACCCTCAGCTACCGTTACAGAGCCCACCTGAACGAACGGACAGTTAAATGAGGAGCACGCCTGTACCGTGCCAGAGGCACTCCCAGTCGCGGCATTTTCTACAATTTCAAAAGTGGCGCAAAAGCTTAGAAAGCTCCGCCGCGGAGGAAGTGAAGTTATGAAGGCCATCCTAGCCCTCGTCATTATTTATGTCGGAACATTTTTTCTTGCCATCCAGGGCGCATCTCAAAATCCAGTCAGCGCCGCGCCACAAAGCGCAGCCACGCCAGACCAGGCGAGCCCTGCACCAGCGAAGCCTATCGATCCCGTCAAGGACGCGGACATTCGCTCGCTGATGGAACTCATGGGCGTACGCGATCAGGTGCAGGACGCTGTCAACAATTCCAGTGAGCAGTTCAAGGAAAAGCTTCTCGCCACAGTCCCCAATAACGACAAAGGCCAGGCTTTTGTGACTTCCTTCGTAGATAGCTATCAAAAGAAGTTCGATGTGGATCAGCTAACGGAACAAATCGTCGCGCTCTACGACAAGCACTACACCGACGACGAGATCAAGACCCTTTTGCAATTCTACGGCTCTCCCGTGGGTCAGAAATTCGCTGCAGAGACGCCCAAAGTCGTTCGCGAGATTCAGGCTGCCAGCCGTACTACTGGCACCAAGGCCGCAAAAGAAGTGCTGCAGGCATTGAAGGTACAGAATCCAGAAATCGGTCAATCCGCGCGTCTGAACAACGGTCCCCGCCGCTGGCAGCCGGGCGCCCGCGCACAACAAAACGCACAACCAACCCAATCCCAGCAAGCGGCGCAACAACCCGATCCTCCGCAATTCTGAGGTTTGCGCGGCTTCGTCCACGTCTACTGAAAGTGCTTCTTAAACTTAACGTCGATTCCAAACGTGCCGTTGTAGTCCCGCAACGCTACAATCGACACATTCCTGCTCAAGTTATATTCCACCTGAATGACTTGCTGTTGTGTCGACCCCACATTCGAAACATAAGTAATCGTTAGGTCACGCGTGACCTGCTGTTCGACTGTGACCCGTGCAGCAGCGTTCTGCGAGGTGCTCGCTGAGCCCACTTCCGCTAGCCCGGGATCAACCCGGAACCGCGTAATCCCAAACAATCGCTCGACCCGCCCGCCCAATTGGCTCGAGACCGCTTCTGAAAGAATCGCGGAAGCTCCTGAAGAGGCGCTTTGCGTTGCACCCGTTCCGCCGCCTCGAATGCTCGATTCTGAGCTCGTCTGTCCCAACGCCAGCAGCGTGATGATGTCGTTCGCCGGCAGCGGTGGATCAGAGCGATAGGCTAAGGTCAGCTTGCTCGCCGGCCCATTAAAATTCAGCGTGATCTCGTACTGTTGAATCGTTGTCGTGGCTTCGACGTTCAACACTGGGTCGAGCCGGAACGGGTTGGCGAAATTCATGTCCCCGCGCGTCACCTTATACCTATCTCCGTGGAACGTCATCTCGCCCGCGAGAATGTGGATATGCCCGAGAAGAATTGGGTGTTCCCACGTGCCACGCACCCGGAGATTGGCTTCTGCTTCAAGCTCGGCACCCGGCCATTCCATGCGTGCGTCCGGGGCGGATAGTGCCGAAATATCGAATTGCAAGTTCCGCAAAAAGGTCGAGCTGGTCGATGGTCCGGAAATGCTACCTTTCGAAGATGCAAGCACTCCCGCTACCTCGAGGCCCTGCGTCAGCGTCACACGCTCAATCACCACTTTTCCGGAAAGTACTCCAGAAGACGGCGTTCCCGCCAGTCGCAGCGAGCCGCCAGTGAGCCAGCTCATTCCCTCCGGGTAGCGGATCCGGGCGCGATCCGTACGTACGGTTACGTCATACCGAAGCGGACTCTCGGCATAGTTAACGTTGCCCGTGAGGTGCAGAGTGCCTCCGCCCGATTCCGCCGTGACGTTCTCGAAGAACAGCCGCGTCGCGTCAAAGACCACATCGCCAGTGATGTTGCTCATTCCTGTCGGGAAATCAGCCACCCGTGCGGAGGCGCTTTCTATGTGCACTTTTCCAGTGATGCGTGGACGGTCAAAGGGCCCTTCGAAAGTCGCGTTGATTTGCGCCGGACCGTTCGCTTCCATAGCCGGCAAGAATCCTGTCAGTAGCCGCAGATCCAGGGCGCCATTCAGTTTCAACCCAAGCGTACCCCGTCCGGCAAATCGCACCGCGCCTGCCACGGCAATATTTGTATCGGTCCCTTTGAATGTAGCTTGATCGATTTCCAGACTCTCCTTCGAAGTCCGCAAATGGATTGGCCCCACGTTTTCCAGCTGCACGTTGGCGTAATTTAGCGCCAGCCGCGAAAACTTGGCGTCCACGACGACTTTGTCGAGCGATTTCAAATCCCCGGCCATGGTGATATCTCCGTCAGCCACACCGTGACCGTTGAACTGGGAGAGATGCAAAGCGGTCATCAAGAACGGATTCAGATCGATATTCGCAATCGAGACTTTTCCGTTCAAGGAATAGGGATCAGCCAACCCCAGCGTCACCTCTCCTGAGATGCCTCCCGTGGTCATCGCCGAGCCAAGTTCCAGCTTCGCAATACGGCCATCGGAAGTGAGACTCCCATCGAAGCTTCCGATCACATCCCTTCCTATCCGAAAATCCACCACTCGGAATGTTCCATCGCTTTGCAACGCCGAAAGCGGCCCGTTGGCCTTCACACGAAACGTGACCAATCCTCCGACCGGCAGCTTCACCGATTGCAGCTTCTCAATTTCTTCCAGCGGAAGCGATGCTCCCACCAGATCCGCAGTTATCCGTTGATCCGTGAAACGATAGCCCGCCGTCCCTGTCACGATGCCCGCGCCTCGGCCGTTCTCCGTTCCTGGAGCGAACGCGCGCAACTCGGCGTCTGCGATACGTACTTCGTCCTGCGAGAGGTTCAACTGTCCTCGCAATCGATTGAAGGACACGCCATAGACACTTCCCTCGGCAAGATCGAAGAGCCCCGTAATACCGGGCGCAACACGGGTTCCGTGCCCATGCAATTGCCCGCTCAAAACTCCTTGCACTGGGTAAGTCAACCCAAAAAACTTCTGAATGGTCCCGACCGAGGCTTTATCGAAGTTCACATCCGCCATCCATTCGTTGTCCTGGAGAAAACTCCAGTCGGTCAGATTGAGCGTTCCTTCGATCGCTGTAGCCATCGCGCCGAATCGGATTTGCCCGCGCGAGAGGGCCAGCTGCGTGGAAGAATAGCTCAGGTCCGTTTCGAGTGAATCCAATGCAGCGCCGTTATAGTGCAAGTGGTCGCCCCGAATATGGCCGCTAAACGTCGTCTGGCCACCGGGATCTGTGATCTTGCCGTCCCACTGTGCGCTTCCGGAGATTTCCTTAATCGCGTCCGCGGAACCCGGCCTCGCGCCGCGAATCGCGTCGATGAAATCCTTATAAGATTCCAGCGCGCCGGTTTCGAAATGCACATCGAGCATGGAATTCCGGGGTGCCAGGACACCTGTTATTGTCCCTCGTGACGATGGTGTTTCGAACTCACCCGCGCTGATCGCGAAAACTCCAGAATCGTAAGCGTAGTGGATTCGCCAGCTCGCCGTTACGGGCAAATGGCCGGCCGCCAAAACATCCACAGGTGACCAGTCGATCTTCCCGCCAATCTCAAAGTGCTGAAACGCGTTGCTCCACGTCTCGATCGTGTCTCCACTCAGTAGTGCGTCCCATTCCAGTTCGTCGATCGGAAAATCCGGATGCTCGATCGCTGGAAACACTCTCGCAAGATGCATGTTCTCAATGTGCGTGTCCGCGCGGAACTGAACACCCTCGAAACGCAGAGTCACTTTACCCTTCACGCTTCCGCCAAAGCCTTCCGCAACGAAATCCGGCGCTACAATCCCATCGTTATCGATGCTATAGCTGGCGCGGCTGGTGAGTCCCGCAGCGTGAAAAATGTCGTAACTCAGGTGGATGTCGCGTCCCGCGAAGCTGCCCGTGCCTTTGTACTTGCCTTCCGCGAATGATCCCTCTCCGCGCACATCGACGTGCCCAGTGGGCACTTGCGGTGAACGAAAAGTCTCGCGAAAATCGAGCAGTTCGACCCACCCTCGGTAACGAAAACTCCATTTGGGTTTTGCGAAGTCGGACATTTCCGCCTGTGCATCAAGGTGCGACCGTCCGGCGCTCAACACCCCTTGCTCCAGTGCGAATCCGTCACGCCACAGCGTAAATTTCGCCGAAAGATTCGCGGGCACCGGCGCCATTCCCTGCGCGCTGAGCCGTATGCGCTGCCATTCCAGATTCCCCAGATAGAGTGGATGCTCCGGTGTTCCGCCGGCATCTAAGGTGAGGCTCATTTCCCCGCCCTCCACTGCCAGCGGCACTTTTACTTCGTTGTACAGCAACCACCCGTTTTCGATGTTCACCCGCCGCACTCGTAAATCGAAAAGCGATTCCTGTAGCGTCTTCTTCGAACCGCTCGCTATTGGCGGAGTCGGTACATTTGTCGAGCCATCCTTCGCAACGCGGATGTGCACCTCCGGCTCCTTCAGCACCAATTCGGTCAGCGATACTTTTCTGCCCCAGAAGGAATCGATCTGCAGTTCCGCGTCCGCCTCTTTCGCTGAAAACAAAGCCTGCGTCCCCGCCGGCTCGTGTCCATGAATCACCAATCCCTTCAGCGTGGCTCGCATCGAAAGCCACTGGATCGAAATCGACCGCAATTCCACGCGCGTGCCCGTCGCCTTCTCCAATCGGTGCACGATCCACCTCTGCAGGATCGGATTTCCCGCCCCGCTTGCGAAGAATCCAATCACGCACAAAATCCCGATGACCGTGAGCACCCACGGCGTGTGGATCACCCAGTTCCAGATCGGATGCCGCTTCCGGACCTTCATTGTGTCCCTTCGTCCAGATACTTTTGTATGTGCAACCGGTCGCGGCTTTCCTTTAGCCAGCGAGCCGCCTGTTCATCGATGTCGCTCTGCACTAGCACATCCTGGATGGTGTCGCGCGAGGCTTCCAGTGTGGGCGGGTCCTGCCCGCGAGCCTTCGCCCTCGGCACGACGGCAGTCTGGTAGAAATCCTCAACGGCCTTTTCATCGATCTGGACCGACGGGCGAAACCTCGAATCGAGGTAGCTGTCCAGGTACAATTGTGCAGTCACAATCTTTCGCACTTCCGCATCGCTCAGACCGCTTTGCTTCAAGTGCGCTTCATATTCCTCGGCAGACGCGAAGGACTTCACCACGCGCGAAACTCCACGGTCGATTTCCTCGCTCTTCAGTTCGGGAAAACGCGAAAGCACCGCTTCCGACCGTACGATCCACTGATCGATCAGCCGGTCTACAATGGCGCTTTCGCTTTCGGATTTCCCGTTCACCAGATCCTGATACTTTTTCAATTCCCTGACGTCGCTCAGCAGAATGATGTCGTTCTCTACCCGTGCCACAATCCGGTCCACAACCTCCTGCCCCGCCGTAGACGAAGCTGGTGCTAATAAACAAACCAGCAAGCAGATTCCGAAAATAAGCCTTCTGCGCATTAGAAAATCGATCCCAAATTAAAAAAGATCTGCAGCCGCGGCAGTTGCGCTCCCTTGAAGCACTGGGGATTCGCTGGCGCGCCACCGGTAATGGGGACACACGGGACTACGAAAAACGGGCGGTTGATCTGGTAACCCAGATCCACTCGAATCGGCCCCACCGGCGTCGCATACCGGATCCCGAACCCTACCGTATGCGCGAAATAATTCAGCTCGTTGGTGCAGTTGTACACGCAAAGTGTGGGATTTGTCGCGCTCGGCGGTTGTGAGGGATCCTGCAGCGCGAAAATGGGCTTCGGTGAGTACGGCCGCAACGTTACGTGATCCAGGCGGCTATAAACATTTCCCCCATCGTAGAAAAGAGCCCCACCAACGGCAGTCCCGACGAACGGCAACCGCATCGGAAAGCGAAATTCCTGGTTCAGTACCAGCATCGCCTGGCCTCCCACCGGGAAGCCCGTGCACGGGTCGCGCGGCCCTGCTTGATTCAGCGCAAATCCCCGCAGCGACGTCCCCCCGCCGGCGAAGAATCGTTCCGGAAGCGGGATGATTTCCGGCTCCGGCCCCGGCGGCGCAGCTTCGGTGCACTGCGTCGCTGTGGGAGGCGGGAAGCTGAGTGATTCCGTATTGGCAAACGGCTCGAGAATCCCAATCCGTATCGAACGTGCAAAACTGAACCGCCGTTTGATCCGGTAATAGGTTGAATTCTGGAAATAAAATCGCAGAAAGCTTGCGCTTGAACCGATAGTCGTGCTGGCAACGCTGAAATCCGCACTATTGAAGCTCCCCTTAGTGGCGTCCGCGGGATTGTCTCGCGCGTCGCGCAGCCACGTCACGCCAAACTCTGAGACTAGCGTTGGTTGTTCAAACAACGGTATTTCCTCGGGAGCAATGTGCGTATTTAAATTCGAAACCAGCACCTTGCGGAACACATACCGGTACAACACCGTGGTCAAGGGCGTCACTTGGTCTGTCAATTGCGCCGAGACTTCATACCGCATTGCGGTGAACGTGTTGATGTCCTGTGACTTTTCCGTGTATGCCGTCGCCTGCGTGCTGTAGTGCGAACTTCCAAATGTGTTGGGAATAGAGTAGCCCAGCAGCGCGCGGTCTTCGATCGTGCTTCCGCGTAGCTTCAGCGAAAGCGAATCGGCACGCCCCGTCAGGTTGACTTTCGTCAACTCAAAAATCCCGCGCGGCGCGGCCTGGACCTCACCCCCCGTTGGATTTGTCGTGCTCGCCAGGCGTTGCACTTCAAATCCTCCGCCATACGCCATCGTGTATCGCTTGGCTTCCTCGACCAGAACGACGATGTCTTTTTCAGGGTCTGAGCCGTCCGGATTCTGTGGTTCGATCGTCACGCGGTTGAAAATACCCAGGTTGTATAAACGCCTCTGCGACTCAACGACATCCCCTTCGCGCAGTGGCGCTCCCGTCTTAACACGGATTTCCCGCTGAATCACTCTCAGTCGTGTCCGGCGATAGCCGCTCAAAAGAATTCGCCGTACCCGCGTCTGAGGTCCTTCCGTGATGTGATACACAAGCTTCACTGGTGCCGCCTGTGCCGCCTCCGGCTTCGCTTTCTTCTCTTTCGCTTCCTCTTTTTTCTGGCTCTTTTCGTTTTCCGGCGTCTCGGTCTTTGTCTCCTTCTCGGTCCCTCCTGTTTCTGCCGCTAACCGTTCCGCCGTCGACGTAAAGGTCGCCTCCGGATATCCTTCATTGAAATACATCGCCAGAATATTGTCCCGGTCTGTCGTCACGTTGAAATCGGAGTACGGCTGCCCCGGGGTCGACCCGATTACACCGAGCAATTCCTCCTCCTTGAATGCGTGGATCCCTTCGATCGCGATTGAGGCCACTCGCGTTTGTTCGCCTTCCTGAATAGCGAATCGTACGTAGACGTCTCCTTCTTTTCCCTTGTAGTTGTCCAGGATCTGCCCCTCTACCTTCGCATCAAGAAAGCCGTTCGCGTCATAGAGACCCTGCATCGATTGTGCGTCCGAATCAATCAGCCGCCTGCTGAATCGCCCCCTCGAACCAAAAGCCGCGCGATATATCTGAAGTCGGCTCCGCAGCAACTCCGTGTTGAAGTACCGATTCCCGCTGATTTCAATTCCCACAAGCTTGTGCCGGTCGCCCCGCTCGATGTGGTAGGTGATCACTTCCTCCGTGCCCTTCGATTTCTGCTCCTTCACCTCCACTTCCTTCGTTTCCGTCGTGTAACTCACTTGCGCGTCGAAGTATCCATCGCGCTCCAGCCGCTCACGAAGATTCCGTTTCCCTTCTTCCAAGAGGTCTGTATCCACGGCGCCTTCTTGGTACACCGGGACCAGTCTCTTTAACTCTCCCTTCGAAAATTTCGCTCCCGTCACCGCCAGGTCCACCTGCGGACCTTCCGTGACCTCGAGTTGAAGCGTGATTGTATTCTTCGTCGCGTCGTACTCCCCTCGGCGTACCGTCGCTCGCGCGCTGAGCCGCCCTTTCTTCACCAGAAATTTTCGGATACGGTCGGTCCCGCGCTGTATGCGAGCGGTCGTCACCGGCTGTCCAGCCTTCATCTTCAGGCGGGAGAGAATCTCCACGTCGTGGTACGCCGTGCCGTTTTTCAGTTCGACTGACGCAACGCGTGCGCGCGGCCCGGGCTTTACGTGAACTAAAATATCCATTTGATGAGTGGCGAGGTACGGCACGTTCTCAGACGAAACCTGCGCCGTGTACAGACCCTCTTCCTTCAACACATCGCGCAGACGCGCAAGTCCTTCGTCCACATCTTCTTGTCGAAACGGCCGGCCCAGCGTAATTCGCATTGCCGCGGCGGCAGTTGTATCCGTGGGGGGCGGTGCCAGCCCATCGATCAGCACTCTATTGAAGAAGAGACTTTCTCGAACCACGAAATCGAGCCGCACTCCGCTGCCCACGGGAGTGACGACCGCTTTCAAATCCGTGTAATCACCCAGTCCGTACAGGGCGCGCAGGCTCTGTGCAACCTGCTCTCTATCTAGCGGTTTCCCAACTTCAATCGCAAGTCCCGAGGGAGATTCCGAAAGCACGCGTCCATCTTCGGTAACAATACGCACTGCTACGACTGGAGCCCCCGCTGGAGGCGTCTGGGCCTGTCCTTCCGCTTGTGCCTGTCCAAAAGTCCTCGCCGCCACGAACAGCAGCGCGAAGACGGCGATTCCTCTTAACCCTCTGATCCATTTCGATTTCATGCCCACTATCGCTCAGACGAAGCGTAGCACAAGGGCGTTGCCCATCCCGCTATCTATAGCGTTATGATGATGCAAGGGGGACGATGACCGTCGCCGCAGCACCGGGTACGCGCTTGCTCGATTCACTCCACGAAAAGTACTCGCGTCAGATGCTCTTCGCCGGAATGGGCGAAGAAGGCCAGGAGCGGCTCCTTGCCTCTAGCGTCGCCATTGTAGGCTGCGGCGCGATTGGTGCGGCTGCCGCCGGTCTTCTTGTCCGCGCCGGAGTCGGCCGCGTCAGGATACTCGATCGCGATTTCGTCGAGCCGTCTAATTTGCAGCGGCAAACTCTTTTCGACGAGGACGACGCCCGCTCAGCCCTTCCCAAAGCCGTGGCCGCAGAGCGAAAGCTCCGGGGCTTCAATGGCAGCGTGGCCGTGGAAGGCCTGGTCTCGGACTTAAACCCACGCAATGCCGGGGAGTTGCTATCAGGCTTCGATCTCATCCTCGATGGCACCGACAATTTTGAGACTCGCTTCCTCATCAACGATTTTGCCGTCAAATCCGCCAAGCCTTGGATCTACGCCGCCGCCGTCGCCAGCTACGGCGTAACCATGACCATCCGCCCTGGCCTCACTCCTTGCCTCGCCTGCCTCCTCGAATCCTCTTCTAACGGCCACGGCCTCGAAGAAACCTGCGACACTGTTGGCATCCTCGGCCCCATCGTCAACCTTATCGCCTCCCTTGAAGTCGCTGAAGCCCTTAAACTTCTCGCGGGCCGCGAACAAGCTCTCCACGGCCGCCTGATCTCCTGCGACGTCTGGACTGGCCATTTCCAGTCTGTGCGCGTCGCTCAATACCCGGCCTGCCGCGCCTGCGCGCGCCGCGAATTCTCTTATTTGCAAGGGCAGTCCCACCCGCACATCACCATGTGCGGCCGGGACTCCGTTCAGATTCACGAGCGCGGCCGTACTCTCGATCTGAAAACCTTGCAGGAGAGGCTCGCGGCCACCTTCTCCGATGTCCGCCACAACGAATTCTTGCTCTGTTTTCGCGTCGACCAGTATCAAATGACCGTCTTCGCCGATGGCCGAGCCATCTTCAAGGGTACAAAGGACCCCGCCATCGCGCGTTCTCTCTACGCCCGCTACATCGGCGCCTGATTCTCTTCTTCTTTGAGAGGGGGTTAGTGCCTGCCGGCTTCAACGAGTCTGCCCGGTCCGTCCGAAGGAACTCCGCATGTTCGCGCGATCCAGGTTCTCCCGCAGGTTCATCAGCGTTAGAAAGGTGCTCAGAATTCTCGCCTTCAAGTCGTCGGTCAGGTGCAAGCCGCTGGTGGCCACGCGCGCCAGCCGCTCGCCACTTTCTGTAATGAACCGCATGATTTCCCGCTGCCGCTCGGACGGAGCGTTCCCCAGCGCCGTTTCACGCCGCATCTCCGCGCAGCTGCCCTCGATCGATAGCGTGAAGTGCAAAACGCAAACCTGCTGCTGCTCAGCGAGGGCTGGCGGCGAGTCGTTCTTGCATCCCGTAACTTTGCACGGTATAGCCATGGAGCGCGCAATCTGGGGTCAACAAGAAAGGTAACCACTCCTGGCCCTGAAAATCCAGTCTCCTTGCACGGAAGGTTGCGAATCCTGCATAGCCTCTTCCCGCACCCCGTATCCCTCACGCCAATCCCTTCCGTCCCGGTCCGCGAAAAATCGGCGGTCTCTATGCAAAAAAGAATTGTATAAAAATGCAGGAGGCTGTATATTTGTACGAGTCATGAGCATCGGCAAAACATTTCGCCACGGTCAAATCCTGCGGTTGGTCAGCGGCCAGCCCATTGTCAGCCAGGAAGAGCTCCGCCGGCGTCTCGCCCAGCAGAAGATGCGCGTCACCCAAGCTACTCTCTCCCGCGACCTGCAGGAACTTCGCCTCGTCAAAACTCAAGAAGGGTATAAACCCGAAGCCGTACTTCCTGAAGAGAACGGTAACGGTACGCTCCCTCTACCGCCGCTCGCGCGCGCCCTTCGCGAATTTCTCCTGGATATTCGCCCTGCGGAGAATTTGCTCGTTCTGAAAACGCCTCCCAGCGGGGCTCAGCCGCTCGCTGCCGCGGTGGACGCATCAAAATTTCCTGAAATCGCCGGCACCATCGCGGGTGATGACACCGTCCTTATCATCACACCCAACAAAAGAACTCGCGACTCTCTCCAAAAAAAGATCGAAGCTCTGCTGAAATGAGAGACCCTCGCCAAGTCGCCGTCGTAGGTGTCACTGGATACACCGGACTTGAGCTGGCCGGCATACTCCTGCGTCATCCCGCAGTCGCTTCTACCACCTTCTACGTGCGCGAAACGCGCGGCGCTAACTGTATCGCCGAACTCTTTCCCCAATTCCGCGGATGGGGACAAGCTCCGCTCCGCCCCCTTTCTCTCGACTCCGTCACGTCGTCACCCGCGGGCACTGCTTTTCTTGCGACGCCTCACGAAGTCTCTGCCGAACTCGCCCCCACGCTTCTGAAGGCTGGCTTGCGCGTTGTCGATTTGAGCGGCGCCTTCCGCTTCCATGCTCCCGAAACCTTCACCGCCTGGTACAAACTGCCGACGCCTCACGCCAATTATCTCGGCGAAGCCGTCTACGGCCTTCCCGAGCTCTATTCCGAAGAAATCGCAAATGCCCGCTTGGTCGCCAATCCTGGCTGCTATGCCACCAGCGTCATTCTCGCCCTACGCCCACTCGCCGAATCTGGCTGGATCGCAGCAGACCAAAACGTTATCTGCGATTGCAAGTCCGGCGCCAGCGGCGCGGGCAAAGATCCCCGTCGCGACCTGCAATTCGTCGAAGTAGACGAAAATTTCAAGGCCTACAACCTTTTCTCGCATCGCCATACGCCGGAAATTCTCGAGCACACGGGCCTCGCCGAATCGCAGCTCATTTTTTCCACGCACCTATTGCCTCTCGCGCGCGGCATACTTTCCACAATGTACGTCACGCTTTCCGTGCAGCAATCACCCGATTCTATCGAAGCCCTCTATCGCAAGTTCTACGCCGGACGGCCAATGATCCGCATCTGGACCGCGGGCACGTTGCCGGAGCTGCAACACGTCGCGCACACCAATTTCTGTGACATCGGCTTTGCCCTGGATAAGTCCGGCCAGCGTCTCATCGTCGTCTCTTGCCTTGACAATCTTGGCAAAGGCGCCGCAGGCCAGGCCGTTCAGAATTTCAACCATATTTTGGGCATCGAGGAGAAAACCGCACTTCAATGAAAACCGTAATCAAGTTCGCTGGTGCTTTGCTCGAAGATGAAGCCACGATGCGCTCGCTGGCGCGCCAGGTTGCTGCCCTTGCCAACGAAGGCCACGAGATTCTCGTCGTACATGGTGGTGGCCGCGCGTTCACCGAGGCCCTCAAGCGCATGGGCATCGAAAGCAAGTTTGTCTCCGGCCTTCGCGTCACCGACCGCGAGACTCGCGACGCAGCTGTCATGGTTTTCGCTGGCCTACTCAACAAGCGCCTCGCCGCCGCCATTTCCGCAGAGGGTTATCCCGCCGTTGGTGTCTCTGCCGCTGACGCGCAGTGTTTTCTTGCCGAGCCGATGTCGGTTGGAGAGGTGGCTGGCAGTCTTGGCTTCGTCGGCTATCTCACTGGCCTCAACAACGCTTTCATCGAATCGCTCTGGCGCGAGCGCCTCCTTCCCGTCGCTCCCTGCCTCGGCCTCGGCCCCGATAACGAGCTTTACAACATTAATGCAGACCACATGGCGGCTGCCTGCGCCGAATTTCTCGGCGCCGACCAGTTGATCTATCTCACCGACGTCGCTGGCGTTCTCGACGGCGAAAAAGTCCTATCCGCCATCACCTGCGAAGAGAGTGAGCGCTTGGTTCAGTGTCGTGTCGTCTCCGGTGGCATGATTCTCAAACTCGAAGCAGCTAAGCGCGCTCTCGAGGGCGGCGTCCGTCAAGTGCGTATCGTCGGTGGCACGGCCCCTGATGCTCTTCTCCTCGCGTTTCACTCGGCTGAAAACGCCACCGAAGATCAATCATCGCCGATTCCCGGCACCCGCGTTCTCCGCGAGCACTTCCCTAACGCTCAGGAGGCTCTTTCGGCGGCGTAATGCGCAAGCTAGGCACAAATAAAACAGCGAAACCCGCTGTCCGAACGGCTAAGAAGTCGTCACCTCGCGCGTCGAATGCGAAGTCCATTCTGCGCGATGCGAATCAATTTCTTATGCCTACCTATAAGCGCCAGCCCATCGTTTTTACGCATGGACGCGGCTGCTACGTCTATGATTCGCGCGGCAAGAAGTACTTGGATTTTCTCGGCGGCATCGCCGTCAACGCTCTCGGCCACGCGCATCCTCGCATCGTCAAAGTCATCCGCCGCGAAGCCACACGTGCCATTCATCTTTCCAATCTCTTTCACAACTCTTTTCAGGGCCCGCTCGCCCGCAAGCTCGCGCAGTGGTCCGGCCTCGACCGCGTGTTTTTCTCGAATAGCGGTGCAGAGGCTGTCGAAGGCGCTCTCAAGCTGGCTCGGCTTTATGGCCGCACTTCCGCCGATGCGCCAGGAGCTCCAGCTCACAAGCACCGCATCTTGGCGCTTGAAAATTCCTTCCATGGCCGCACCTTTGGCGCCGTCAGCGTCACCTCCACGGAAAAATATCGTCTCCCCTTCGCTCCGCTCGTGCCAGGCATCGAATTTGTCCGGTTTAACGACGTCGCCGATCTCGAAGCCAAATTCGACGACACCGTCTGCGCTATCCTCCTCGAAACCATTCAGGGCGAGGGGGGGATCTATCCCGTCAGCGAAGATTTCTGGAATCGTGCCCGCGCCCTGTCCACAAAGAACGGCGCGCTTCTCATCGCCGACGAAATCCAGTGCGGCTTGGGCCGCACTGGCCGCAACTTCGCTTACCAGAAATTCTCCTCAATGCCCGACGTCGTAGTCGTAGCCAAGCCGCTCGCCGCCGGCCTTCCTCTTGGCGCGATTCTCACGTCCGAAGCTGTCGCGCAACGCGTATCCCCGGGGTTGCATGGCACCACTTTTGGCGGCGGCCCGCTGGCGTGCGCCACCGCTCTCGAGTTTCTCAACATCATCGAAGACGAAAAACTACTCGCAAATATTCGCGAGCGAGGCGCGGAGTTGCTCGAAGGCCTTTCCGCGCTCGCGGCGAAATTCCCGTTCATCCGCGAAATTCGAGGCGAAGGTTTGATGATTGGGATCGAGCTTTCCATCGATGGCGCTCCGTTTGTCCAGCAAGCCATGCTCAAAGGCCTGCTCATCAACTGCACGCACGATTTCACGCTGCGCTTGCTACCGCCTTTCCTCGTCACACGCGCGCAAGTACGCCAATTCTTGCGTCTTCTGGAAAAACTCTTTGTATCTACCCCGCAAAAGGCCGCCGCCCCTGAGCCCGCGAAATCCGCGCCTCCGTCGCGCGCTGCCCTTGCCGCGGCAAGGTGAAAAAATGACTACATCTGCGTTCGTTACCCCCATTTCTCTGTCGAATGACTTGCTCACCGGAGCGGAATGGAGCCCCGCGCACACGCACGACCTGCTCCAGCTTTCCGCCGAAATCAAAGCGCGCCCTGGCCGTTACGCTTCCTCATTGACGGGAAAATTCATCGCGCTTATTTTCGAAAAACCCTCGCTCCGCACCCGCGTCACTTTTGACGTCGGCATTCAGAGCATGGGAGGTTCTGTTGTTTTCCTAGATCACACCCAGGCTTCCGCCTCTCTAGGCGCCCGCGAGTCCATCGCCGATGTCGCGCGCAACCTCGATCGCTGGGTTCACGGCATCGTCGCCCGTGTCTACAAGCAGAAAGTCCTCGAGGAAATGGCCGCAAACGCCGCCATTCCCGTAATCAACGCTCTTTCTGACAAATTCCATCCTTGCCAGGCGCTCGCCGATTTCTTCACGCTTGAAGAAAAATTCGGGGCGCTCCGCGGCTTCAAACTCACCTATGTCGGCGACGGCAACAACGTCTGCCATTCCCTGATTTATCTCGCTGCGCGCCTCGGTGTGCACCTCCGTGTTGCCACGCCACCCGACTACGAGCCGTTGCCCGAAGTCGTTGCCGACTCCAAGCGCGTAGCCAAAGAAACCCGCGCCGAAATCGAGCTCATGACGGACCCGCGCGAAGCCGTCACCGGCGCTCAAGGTGTTTACACCGATGCCTGGACCAGCATGGGCTTCGAAGCCGAAGGCGAAGTCCGCAGCGCGGTCTTCGCGCCCTACCAGGTCAACCAAGAACTGATGGCTCTCGCCGCCCCAGACGCCGTCTTCATGCACTGTCTTCCGGCGCACCGCGGCTTGGAAGTTACGCCTGAAGTCCTCGACGGCCCGCAATCGGTCGTTCTCGACCAATCGGAAAACCGCATGTACGTGCAGAAAGCGATCCTACATACTCTGTTCTGATCTCATTGACGCTGGCAGTCGCATCGCAACTGTTCTTAGTCCTTGTAGGGGCGCAGCATGCTGCGCCCCAGTTCAGCTACACATAAGTGCAAGAGGAGAATCGTGAAAACGCAATTACCAAAACCAAAAAAAGTAGTTCTCGCCTACTCCGGGGGTCTCGACACCTCCATCATCATCCCGTGGCTGAAAGAAAATTATCAATGCGAAGTCATCGCCATGATCGGCGACGTAGGCCAACAGGAAGATCTCGAAGCCGCCCGCAAAAAAGCGCTCGCGACGGGCGCATCGACTGCCTACGTCGAAGATCTGCGCGAGGAATTCGTCCGCGACTACATCTGGCCCACCCTGCGCGCAGGCGCAGTCTACGAGCACACGTATTTGCTCGGCACCTCCATGGCCCGCCCGATCCTTGGCAAACGCCAGGCAGAACTCGCGCTGGAATTAGGTGCCGACGGCCTCTCACACGGCTGCACAGGCAAAGGTAACGACCAGGTACGCTTCGAACTGGCCTATAAAGCTATCGCGCCCAACGTGCAAATCATCGCGCCCTGGCGCGAGTGGGACATCGATTCTCGCGAAGATGCCATCGCCTACGCCGCAAAACACAACGTCCAAGTCGAGCAAAGCAAGAAAAATATCTACAGCCGCGATCGCAACATCTGGCACCTCAGCCACGAAGGCGGCGAACTCGAAGATCCCGCGAATTCGCCAAACGATGCCATGTGGCAATGGACTGTCTCTCCAGAAAAAGCCCCGGACAAGCCGGAAGAAGTCGAAATCGGGTTTGAAGCAGGCACCCCGGTCAGCGTCAACGGCACGAGGCTCGGTCCCGTCGAACTTCTCAACACGCTGAATGAAATTGCCGCAAAGCATGGTATTGGCCGCACCGACATTGTCGAAAACCGGCTCGTGGGAATGAAATCCCGCGGCGCTTACGAAACGCCCGGCGGCACGCTACTTGTGACCGCGCATCGTGAGCTCGAAGCGCTCACCATCGACCGCGAGACGACCCACTTTCAGCAAGCGCTCTCGCTTCGCTACGCCGAGCTCGTTTACTATGGCTTGTGGTTTTCTCCGTTGCGCGCCGCGCTCGACGGTTTCTTCAACGTTTCTCAACAGCGAGTAACCGGAACGGTCGGCTTGAAACTCTGGAAAGGCACGCTGACCGTCACCAAGCGCGTCTCTCCGTTCTCCCTCTATCGCACGGACCTTGCCAGCTTCACCATGGGCCGCTACAACCCCAAGGACGCCGAAGGCTTCATCAACCTTTTCGCTTTGCCGGTTACTGTGCGTCCCAAAGCTAAAGCCGAAGGCAGCAACCATTAGACAGATCCTGCTTGTAGGGGCGCAGCATGCTGCGCCCCTACAAAGAAACTGCCGACCTCGAGCGCGAGAAGTTGAGGTCGCATTCGAAAACGACAAATGACCGATCGCAAAGATGACCGGCTGTGGGGTGGTCGCTTCGAGCGTGAGCCAAATGCTCACTTCGACGCGTTCCAGCGTTCCTTTGCATTCGATCGCCGCCTTCTGCCTTACGAAATCGCCGTCGACCGCGCCTGGGCCAAAGCGCTCGAACCCATCGGCATTTTCACAGCCACTGAGGTGAAGCAAACCCTCGCGGCGCTCGACAAAATCTCCGATCGCGCGCGAACCGACCCCGCATGGGTCGATTCGTTTGGCGCAAATGCCGAAGACGTTCATCACTTCGTCGAAAAAGCCCTCGTCGAAGAACTTGGCCCGCTCGGCTGGAAGCTCCACACAGGCCGCAGCCGCAACGAACTCGTCGCCACGGATTTTCGTCTCTTTGTTATCGATGCAGCTGCAGAAGTGCAGCATGGCTTGGCGGCCTTGTCGCAATCATTGGTCACGCAGGCCAAAGCGAGGATCAGTGTACCGATGGCGGGCATGACGCACATGCAGCACGCACAGCCGATATTGCTTTCGCACTTCCTCCTGGCACATGCCGAAGCTTTCCTGCGGGACGTTACGCGTCTTCAACACGCCGCCGCCAGCGCCGATGCGTGCCCAATGGGCTCCGGAGCGCTCGCCGGAAACTCCTTCGGAATCGACCGCAATGCCATCGCGCGCGAACTCGGCTTTTCGAAAATCACGGCGAACAGCCTCGACGCCGTCAGCGACCGGGATTTCGCGCTCGACTATCTGTTCGCGCTCACGGGCATCGCCACGCACCTCTCGCGGCTTGCCGAAGATTTCGTGATCTTCGCGTCGCAAGAATTCGCATACGTGATTCTTCCTGACGAATACTCGACTGGCAGCAGCCTCATGCCCCAGAAAAAAAATCCGGACAGCTGGGAACTCATTCGCGGCAAGACTGGGCGCATCACTGGAGCGCTGCTCGGTTTGCTTACCACCCTCAAAGGCTTGCCGACCAGCTATCAGCGCGATTTGCAGGAAGACAAAGAAGCACTCTTCGCCGCGCACGATCAGATCAACGATATGCTCCTTGTTGCGGTCGGCGCGATGATTGGCACACACTTCCGGGAAGACCGGCTCCGCGCCGCCGCTTCCAATCCAGTACTGTTCGCTACCGATGCTGCGGACTATCTCGTTCACAAAGGCGTTCCATTTCGCCAGGCGCATGATCTCATCGGCAAAGTTCTTCGCGAGGCCGAAAAACAAGGAAAACCCTGGACGCAACTTTCGCTCGCCGACGTGCAGAAAATTTCTGCTTGCTTTGAAGCTGATTTTCTCGGCGGGCCTTCCGTCGAAAGCGCCATCGCCACCAAGTTTGTGCCCGGCGGCACCTCGACGGAGTCCGTGCGCGCGGCCATCGCGATTCTTCAGAACCGTTTGCAGCAACTCGACAAAACAACAGGAGCCACTCCATGAGCATGCAATCTGCAATTCAGCTGAACACCCAGACCTCCCATTCGGAGGAGAGGAGGTCGCTTCCGGGGGCGGTGCGCTAGTCACACGGATATTCCGTTGATGAAGCACGCACTCTCCGAGGCATCTCTTCCGCGCGGATTTCGGTTCGCAGGCATCGCCTGCGGACTGAAAAAAACCGGCGCGCTCGATCTCGCGATTATTTCGAGTGACGTTCCCGCTTCTGCTGCCGCGGTGTTCACGCAAAACCTCGTAGTCGCCGCACCTGTCACTATTTCAAAGGAACATTTGCGTGCCTCGAAAGGCCGCATGCGCGCCGCCATCGTGAATGCAGGCAACGCAAACTGCGCAACGGGTGCCGCCGGCCACGCCGCCGCTCAGCGCACCGTCGCGGAAACAGCCAGGCGGATCGGCTGCACACCCAACGAAATTATCGTCTGCTCGACGGGTGTGATCGGCGTGCCGCTGGCCGTCGAAAAAATTCTGCGCTCGCTGCCGAAGCTCACGAGAAACCGCCGTCCATCAGCGCGTTCCTTCGCTGAGCTATCGCTCGCCATTTGCACCACGGACACGCGTCCAAAGACCGCCGGCGCTTCTTTCAAAATGGCGGGCAAGCGAATTCACATGGTCGGCTGCGCTAAGGGCGCGGGGATGATTCATCCCAACCTGGCAACAACGCTCGCCTTCGTGGTCACCGATGCAGCCATTGCACCGACGCTGCTGCAAAAGACTTTGCGTGACGTTTGCTCGCGCACGTTTAACGCCATCAGCGTCGACGGCGATTCTTCGACGAATGACACTTTGCTCGTCTTTGCAAACGGCGCGGCCGGCACGCCTGCGATTCGTGCCGGAACTGCGGCGCATCGCGCCTTCGCGGGGGCGCTTGAAGACGTTTGCCGCTCGCTCGCCCTGCAGATCGTCGCCGATGGAGAAGGCGCGCAGCGCGTGATCGAAATCGAAGTCCGCGGCGCGAAGACGGAAGCGGCGGCCAAGCGCATCGCGGAAACGATTGCGACTTCGCCCCTCGTCAAGACGGCGTTCGCGGGAGGCGATCCCAACTGGGGCCGCGTCTTCGCCGCCGCCGGCCGCTCCGGAGTGGCGTTCGATCCTGCGCGAGTCGATATCAAGATGGCGGGCATTCCCGTCTTGCGGCGCGGCAGTCCGCTCGATTTCAATGAGCGCGCTGCTAGTAACCGCCTGCTCGCGGAACACGTTCCGATTGTTCTTCACTTGCACGCCGGCACCGCCAGCGCGCGCTACTGGACCTGCGACCTCACCGCGGAATATGTCCGCATCAATGCTTCCTACCGCACCTAGCCGCTGCGCGCTTCTCGCCGGCCCACCATGACGAAAGCGCTACTTGGTGCCTAAGCAGTTCAGCCCTCCATTTACGCTTCGCGGCTGGCAGTGTTCGCGGAATGTATTACGGAAGGCCTTTGATCTCGAGTGGCCGGCCCGCGGCACACAGAGGGCACTGAGAAGGTGTCCATAAGTTATGCGGCATTTGCTTCAGAAGTTCGAGGGGCACATGGTGTTCTGCGGCGAACTCGGCGATAGTATCGCCAAGCGCGAGTAGCGTCCCGATAGCAACGACGTGTGCGCCAATGGATTGCAAATCGGAGAAGGCTCCACGCACTGCCGAGCCAGCGCTGATGACGTCATTTACGATCGCGACGCGCTTGCCTTTGACGGCTGGTTGTAGCGCTCTCGGAACGCGGTACTCCACGGGATACAACCCCTCATGTGAGGGGTTGGGGAAGCGCTCGGCATAGACAAACTCGCAACCGAGTTCGAGAGCGACCAGCAACGCGATGAAGGCGCCTTCTACGAGCGGCCCGCAGACGGCTTCCACCTTATGCGGCAAGAGTTTTGTCGCGAGTTGAGCGGCAAAGGGCCGTATTTCACGAGAGTGCACACAGAGAGTCTCGAGATCGAGCCACAAATCTCCATGATGACCCGACTCTAGTTTGAAATGTCCGTGGCGCGCCCGCACAAAGGACAGGAAACTTTCTTTCACGAAATCCCAACCATTCAGCCGCCGCGTCGCAGCTCCGGCACCCTCAGGTTAACTGCCTCGCCTGGCAAAAGAAAACAATCTGGCCGGACGGCGCGTACATCCGATAAGGTGTCTGCGGTATATTGAAAAAGATCCGCCATTTAGACTTGAGTCTAAGGTAAGGCACTGTCTGACACCAACTTCGAAGAAATCGATGATGATTCTGATTGCCGGGCCCTATCGCTCTGGGACCAATGACGATCCCGCTTTGATCGCGAGAAATGTTCACGAGATGGAGTCGTATGCCTTGCCCATCTTTCGCGCGGGGCACATCCCAATTCTAGGCGAGTGGCTGGCGCTTCCGCTTGTGGGCCTCGCCGGGTCCACGAAGCTCGGCGACGACCCATTCAACGAGATTTTTCACCCGATCGCGGTTAGGCTTCTAGAAAAGTGCGATGCTGTGCTTCGCGTGGGAGGCCCTTCGGCTGGTGCGGATGAAATGGTGCGAGTTGGGCGGAGCCTGGGCTTAAAGATTTACGCCAGTCTCTCGGAGATTCCCGTTCTCTGAAGTACGGAGGAGATTCTGGTCCCATGGACCCCAATAACCCGATTGTCCTGCTCTGCGCCGCTGGAATGAAAGCAGAGATGGAAGCGAGAAAAGATGAGGCACGTTTGCTTTTCCTTCAAGCTTGGGAACAGAGCAAAGACGACTTCGAAGCCTGCATAGCGGCCCACTATGTCGCAAGACATCAGGAAACAGCGAAAGAAACTCTGCGCTGGAATCAAGTGTCGCTTGCGCTCGCGGATGCAGTCGGCGATGAACGAGTTCAAGGGTTTTATCCTTCGCTGTACCTGAACATGGGAAAGGCGTACGAAGATCTAGGAAACCGTGAAGAGGCGAAGAGACATTACGAATTGGCCGCGGCCAGCATGAGCAATGTTCCCGAGGGAAGATATGGGGGCATAGTTCGGGACGGTGTCAAGAGGGGATTACAGCGAGTTCAATGAACTTCCGATTTTCTGGTCGAAGATCGGCGGCAGCCTTCGCTACAAAACGGCAAGAATTCCTCAGGCCTGCAAGTCGGCAGAAACGGGAATGTCATGCCACGTTATACAGTACTGTTTAAATGAGCGCCACGGATGGATAAGGGAGCACTGCTCGCCATGCTCCCTCTCTGGCCGGATTTGTTCGTACTCCCTCGCCTAGAAGGAATACCGCAGTGAGAACTGAATCAACCTTGGCGTTCCCACCGTGCTGGTGATTTTGCCAAAGCTGCTGCCGGCTTCGACGTCGGTCACGGTCGGGTTCCCAAAATTGGGGTGGTTCCACATATTGAAAAAGTCAGTGGTGAAGCGCAAATTCTGCCTCTCGGTGAGCCTGATATTCTTGATCAACGAGAAGTCCCAGTTCTGCTGGCCAGGTCCACGGAACACGTTTCGGCCGAGATTGCCGAAGCCCGTGGTGCAGAAATTGCTGTCCACCAAGCATTGCGCTGGATAGAGCTCCGCGGCCGGCGTAAAGGCAGCGGGATTCAGATAGCCGTTAGCAACCCGGTTGCCGATGCTCCCCGTGGAATACCCGCTGGCGATTGTGCTGCCGGGTGCCAGGCTCCCTGTCAGAGTTCCAGGAGTAAATCCAGCCCCCAGGAATGCCGTGCCCGCTCCGGAATCCAGAACGGAAAACGGTTCGCCCGACTGGGCAATGGTGATTCCGCTGACTGCCCAATTGCTCAGCAACATCCCCTTGGCTCCGGTCTCTCCTTTGAAGAACGGCAAGTCGTAGCGATAGCTGACGACCAACCGCTGAGTTCTATCGAAGTCCGAAAGCCCTCGGGAATCTGCGAGCGTGGACTCGTCATTAAACGCCGTATTGAACGCGGTGTTGCCGGTCGATGTCGCGTCCGTCGAGCGCGAGAAGGTGTACGCCGCCTGGAAATACCCAGCCGCCCACCGGCGCGAAAGCGTCGTTTGCAAGGAGTTGTAGTGCGAATAAGCGTCATCGGCGAACAACTGGAATCCCGAGTAGCCATTGATGCCCTGATAGAGCGAGCGGGCGATAGCGTTGTCAAAGGTGTTTGTAGTGATGACGCACACATTGTTGGGGCAGAAAGGACTGTTGATGTTCACCGGATTCGCCGGAGTCGCGTTCTGCGCTTCCAGGCTGTCGCGGGTCTCGCGCAGGTGAACGGTATGCGTGCCCACGTAGCCGAACTCAAGCACCCACTGTCTTCCGAGCGACCGCTGAATGGTCAAGTTCCACTGCTGGGTATTTGGCACCACAAAATGGCCCGGCACCTGTAGCCCGAAAATATTCTCCGAAGCAAGCGGACCCGGGCAGGCACTTCCCGTCGCATTCCCATAATTTGCCGCTTGCGTGGTGTCGTTTCCCGGGAAACCTTGGAACACGGAGAGGCATGGCACGAATGTTGGATCCAAAGTACCGGCTGTTGGCAGGCCGTTCGGGTTTGGATTTGGGCAGCCAGGCAAGGGAGTCTGCGAGAAGAAGGTGCCCAGGCAGCCCGGATTGCCTCCGCCGAACGCGACCGGCAGAAAAGGCGCCTGGAACGAAAGCTGGTCCACGTTGCCCACATCTTCTCGCACGTAATAAATTCCGTAGCCCGCGCGAATGGTGGTGTCGTGATGCCCAAATAGGTCATAGGCCAAACCGATGCGCGGCCCGATTCCCGTCGAGTAGTTGTTGTTCAACGTGGTGTCATTCGCGTTTCCCGACAATCCCGCCAGGTTCAGACTGTTCACGCACGATGGATAAATGAAGGGATATACGCCTTGGTTCGCGAGAACTGGATTGAGGTTTCCGATGTGGCAAAGATTGTCGTGAAACGCGCCGAATATCTCCGTGCGCACACCTAGATTTAGTGTCAGGTCGTTTCGTATCTTCCAGTCATCCTGCGCAAAAACGGCGTAATTGTTGCTGCGGTATTGGTGATTGTAGACTCCGCCGCCGCCAAAGCTGAATTGCGGCGCGCCGAGTAGAAAATTCTGGAAGTCCGTCGTCGGACCTGCAATCGGTCCATTCGTCGGCGTGTTGGTGAAGAACAGCTCGCCGTTGAACACCTGGGGAAACAACTTGTTGAGATTCACTCGCGTAAATTCACCGCCAAAGCGGAGAACATGCCGCCCTTTTACCCAGCTAACGGTGTCCGTGAGATCGTAGTTGTTCTGATCCTGGTGCTGGTTAGCGAAAGGCGCCGGGCCAATCTCAAAACCAGAAGTGGATAAAACAAACTTATAGATGGAGTCCGTGACGTTGTTGGTGGGCCGGTCGATGCCCACATCATCCGCCGTTACGGGGGCAATATTGTTCAGCTGATCGTTGATGTGCACGTATCCGAATCGAAACTCGTTCACGAGCGTGGGCGAGAATAAGTGAGTTTCCGTCACATTTAGAAACCGCGCACCCACCGGCGTGTCGAGTGGAAAGTTTAGCGACGCGGAGCTGATGCTGCTCGCGAGCGTGCTGCCGAGCGATTCCTGCAGGTCGCCTCCACCGAAGGGAAGCAGGCTCTCCGAATCCGAGAAGAAAAAGCGGGCGGAGATTTTGTCTTTGCCGCTGTGGAATTCGCGGTCGTAGTTGGAAGTGAACTGATTATCGTTATAGGTACCCGGCTCGCTTAAGGTGAACGTCCCCGTGTTGACGATTCCGTTGGTAAGGCCTGGCGTGCAGCCAACCGTGCAGTTCGCAGCCGCTTGCCCGGAGGGAATCAGGAAACCCGTCTTCGAACCGAATTGCCCGCTCGCGTCCAGTTGTTGCAGGAGCCCCGTGCCGGCCGCGTTCGAAATGACCGGGTCGATGCTCGGCAGCCCAAAGGCGCTCTCCAGGCTGGCCGGGGAGCGGTCCGCCGGCAACAAGGGAATGTTCGTGCTGATGATCGTGCCCGGCGAATCGCCGCTCTTCTGGCGTGTGCCTTGGTAATTCAAGAAAAAGTAGCCGAATTTCTCTTTGACCACCGGTCCGCCGAGGCTTCCACCGAAGATGTTCTGATTGATCTGGGGACGGGCCTGACCCTCGCGATTCAGGAAGAAATCGTTGGCGTTCAAAACGGTGTTGCGGAAAAACTCGTAAGCGTCGCCATGGAACTCTCTTGTGCCAGATTTCAGAATCGCATTGACGTTTCCGCCGCCGTCTCGCCCCTGGCTGGCGTCGTACAGCGAAGTTTGGACCTTGAACTCCTGAATAACGTCCGGATTGGGGAGCGGAACGTACGTCGCTTGTGCAACGTTGTAGTCCGTGGCGCTGATTCCTTCGATCAAAAAGTTGTTATTGTCCTCGCGCTGGCCGTTCACGAAGAGTTTCACCGTGCCGCGCCCAAGCTGCGACGCGGAGTTCAAATCGCTTTGCGCCCCCGTGGAAAGCGTAAGCAGTTGCTGATAATTCTGGGTCGCCAGCGGAAGCTCGCGGATCGTGGCTGTCCCCAGCGATTCGCCGGTCGTGGCGTTGCTGGTGTCCACCGTCGTGACCTGGGCCGAAATCTCCACTTTTTCCGTTACCGCCCCGGGTTTCAGCGTGATCGTCACGCGCGTCGTCTCCGTGACGCGCACTTCAATGTCCGTGGCTTTTGCTTCTCCAAATCCGGATTTGTTTACAACGACGATGTAGTTCCCCGGCGGCAAGAGCGTTGCCACGAAAATCCCCTCGCTGCTCGTGGGAAGTTTGCGCACGATCGATTCCGTCCGCGCATCGATAATCTGCACTTCTGCTGAGCCGATGGATCCCCCGCTGGTATCAACAACGACGCCGCTGATCGCGCCCGTCGCACCTCCTTGCCCGTACACGTTCACGCCTGCCAGCAATCCCACGAGCAACAACACCCATGCAAACAGCTTATAAATACCCCGCATGATTCACCCCCCAGGTGATCAGACTTAAAGTCTGCACTAACTTGAACAACGAATTTCCCGGCGTCCTATTCCTCGGATGGTGCCAGTGTCCCCCGGAACACGGCACGCGCCAGTGAACATTCCTATTTTGAAACTAGCGATTCAGCTTCGGTGTGTCAACCTGGGAATGCATAAATTTTTGAGAATGTTCATGAATATTTTTGATGAATCAAATCACGCTACGCACCGCCAAATAGCACGCCGCTCCTGGTCTTGCTCGCCTATGCATAGCCGCCACTTGACGCGGAATAGACCCGGCGAGACCATTACGCTAGCGTTATACGGACGCAACCTGTCCCGCTTGCCGTCCGTCTAACAAACGAAAGAGCAGATTCAGGCAGCGTCCCCGATGGGGGTGACACATGCGTTGCAGCACCTTGTACCGTTCGATCCTCTCCTTCTCGTTTTTCGCTCTCCTGGTTGGCATCCTTCCGGCGGCCGCCGACTCCAGTCATGCCCGTGTGATTCGCCTCAGTCTTGTCCAAGGTGATGTGCGTTTTACTCGAGAAGCCCATGGAGATCCGCTCGCGGATCCAAAAGCTCAATGGGAAACGGCCCAGGCCAATCTGCCAGTCCGTCAGGGCTACGTGATCGCCACGGACAATGGCCGAGCCGAGGTCGAATTTGAGAATGGCGCAATGGCTTTTCTCAACGAGAATACCGTTCTCGAATTTTTCGATCTTTCTCTCGACGACGGCGCGCGGACCACACGTCTAGTGCTCCGCCAGGGCTCCGCTTCCTTCTATGTAAACCCCTCGAACGGGGACTATTTCAGCGTTACAGGCGGAGATTTCACAGTCGAAGCCAACGGCAAGAGCTCCTTCCGCCTAAACAATTTTGACGACGGAAGCGACGTGGACGTCCTAACCGGCCACGCCTCCGTCCTTCACAAGAAGGAAACGACCCAGCTCAGCAAAGGCCAGTCCCTCTCCATGAAGGCAGGCCAAGATTCCGTGAGTATCGGTAGGCTTCCCTCCGACGATGATTTCGACCACTGGGTTTCCGGTCGCATTGATACGGTTTCCTCGGCAACGAACGCTTCCGTTCAATATACGAACGCTCCCTATTACGCACCCGGGTATGCCGATCTTTATACCTACGGTGCCTGGTCTTCCTGTGGAGACTACGGCTATGGCTGGCGGCCCTTCGGTGCAAGCTTGGGATGGTCGCCGTTCACCATGGGCCAATGGATCTGGGACCCCGGCTTTGGCTGGACTTTTGCCAGCTATCAACCGTGGGGTTGGGCTCCCTACCACTATGGAGGTTGGCTTTTTGATGCCTCTTGTGGCGGGTGGTTCTATTCGCCGCCGCTCTACTTCGGCTACGGAGGTTACGGGCGATACCCGGTAAGGCGTACTCCTCCCATAGTCCATCCACCTCGCCCGCTCTACCGGGCGACCACCGCGGTTTTCGTCCGCCAAAACGGCCAGCTCGCTATCGTGCCCATGCACCCACTCGATAAAGATGGCAAGCCTCCGCTGAACATGGAGCACGGGGTTTTCTCGGTCAATCCAGCCAGGAACGCGGCGGAGCCTGTTCTCCCCGTTCCAGGTGCGCAAAAATGGGAAACCGTTAAGTCTCCACAGCGCGAGGCTTTCAGCGACGGTCTTATTGCTACCACGGCACCCGTGCGCACGTCGCGCACGCTGGTAGAAGGAAGCAACGGAACGCGCATCGTTTCGCTCAGCCACGATTCTTCCATTGTCTACGACCCACACGAGCACCGCTTTGTTAATAGCAATGCCAACCCACCTTCCTCGCGCGAAGCAGAAGTGCTTGCGGAAAAAAATAAGCCTGGTGGGGCTAGAAACGACCACAACCTTGAAGGGTACAAGAACAATCCGCCATCTGAAGCGTCCGCGCGTGCGTCCGCTGCGGCCACGCCGGCGCGCTCGGCAGCTCCGCCATCTCGCTCGATTCCTACACCGCCGGCGCCGCGCTCCTCGAGCAGTGGGGGCGGCGGTAGCGCTTATTCCGGCGGAGACGCATCTTCACGCGGATCATCAGCATCTTCCGCTTCTGCGTCCCACACTTCGGCTTCTTCCTCTGGCGGAGGAGGTGGGGGCGGCCGCCCGCATTGAAGCAATCCTCGTTTCGGAAATTCCTAGAAAAACGGCTTCAAATCGAGGATCCATCTTTTTCTAGGAAGAATACCTAGCCGTCAGCATCTCGCAGGTAGCTAGAAAAAGAGCATTCCGGCGTAGCCTACCACTGCTCCAAAATCCCCCGAAACATCTCCCGACGTCGCATACCGCACCAACTCTGCCCGCGTACTGCCCAGGCCTTGCAGCGCCGTCAGCATGGTAACCGTCGGCCCCAAGCCGCACATGGAGATCGCCTCATTTCGGCAGGTGTCGTACAGTCCGCGTGCGTCCAGCGCCAGGATGCGGTCGATCGCTTTATGGTCTTTGAGCCGCGTCGTTGCATCATTCTCGTAGTGATTCAAATCAGAGGTCGTCAACAAAAGCGTATCCTCGTTGGAAGCTGCCAGCACACGCCCAATGGCTTCGCCCACCGCGACGAGATCCTCGAAGCGCACAGTTCCGAGCGCGATAGGCACGAACGTAAACTCCGGCTGTAGCACCTGCAAAAACGGGATTTGTACTTCCAGCGAATGCTCGGTGCTGTGCGCAACGCTGTCTTCGCGCAGCAACGGGCAGGCCCCTCGCAACCCTTCCGCCAGTGGTTCATCGATCGCGGCATCCCCAAGCGGCGTCCGCCATGCACCACTCGAAAGAATCGCGGCATTTTCCCCTCGCGGATGGTGCCGCACGCCGAGAATCAAAATCTTCCTCGGAATAGCAATTCGCGTGTACACCGCTCCCGCTACGCGCCCCGAATAGACGTAGCCCGCATGCGGGACCAAACACGCCTTTACAGGCGCGGGCATCGCGGTTTTGTCAGCCTTGGTGTATTCCCCGATCTGTGCAGTCAGTTCCGTTGGATGGGAAGGATAAAATCGCCCAGAAACGGCTGGCAGGCGAAGCATTACGCCACTCCGCAAATCAAAGTGGCCTGGAGGGTTTGCCTTTAATCTTGAGAGCTTTCAACGACGTCGGATCATAATATACCGTGACTTTATCGCCGTACTGGTAGCCGCCCTTATCGACAATCGTCTGCATCTCCGATGACGCTCGCTCGGAGAGTGTGAACGTCTGCAAGGACATGTCATTTCCCTTCGCGCGCACCGTGATTTGCAGAATGTTCGCGTGCATCACGTATCCTTCAAATTTGCCGAGCCCCGCAGTCTTCGAGGGAGGCTTGATCGTGTTCACGATGATCGGCACCGCGGTATCCACGACGACGGGTTTAACCACCTCGGGAACCTGCGCCCGCACCGGCACACTGCAAAGTCCCGCCATCGCCAGTGCCGGCAGTCCGAATCCCGCGATTTTTGTCAGTACCTTCATTCGATGTCGTCCGTAGCTATCCTCAACGATTTCAAAAATCGCACGTCCTGCGGCGTCATCGTGAGCCTCGCCGCGGGCTTCTTGTCCGGAACCTGATCAAACGATTCCTGGTCGACCTGAATCCGCAACGACTCCAGAAAGCGACGGTCCTGCGTCGTGAGCTTTGCTGCTTCCGCCGCGGCTGCATCCCGCTTTGCCAAGCCGATTGTTGCGTCCAGTTTCAGCACGATATCGTACCCGTGCGCGCGCACTCCGGCAATGGCGCCTGTGATCCGGTCGGAGTCGGACACCGTATCGTTGATCGCGTGTCCCAATTCACGAAGCAAATTCTTCAGGTGATCGTCGAGTTGCAAGGGCGGCTCTCCCTCACTTCATTTGCCATTCTAGGCCCGCATTTCTTAGGATACAAGTCACCTCGTTTTGCGTTGTCTCCAATAGGTTCACAGTACGTTAGTGCAGGTCTGGAGCCCCTCCCGCGGCCTTTCTTCCCTATTCCTCACCAGATTTCTTTCCTTGTTCTGCGATAAGATGCACTCATGTCCTCGGTAGCCACATCACCGGCAGCAGCTCCCCGCCAGGGTGGTTTCCACCGCTTTTGGCGCGCCCTGAAGCAGCTCTTCCTCGAGCTCGCAGGCGCCATGTTTGCATTTCTCGGAATCCTCTGGCTTAGTGCAGCTCTGCGCTCCTGGACCCGTGACGTGTCCTACTGGCTCATCGCCACAGCCGTTGCCTTCGCACTGGTATTCTTTTTTTTCGCACTAAGTTCGTTCCGCCGCGCGCGCAAGTTGTAATCTATTCCTGGTAGGGGCACGGCATGTTTACCCTGAGCTTCGAAGGACCGTGCCCGCTCCTGCTGCTGACTGTTCCCGATTGGCTCTAAACATCGACGCGAAAATGTCCGACACCAAAACCAAGCCCCCCGCCGAACGCAGAGAGCACTTCACAACGCTCTCCGGCCTCCCCATCGATCGCCTATACACCCCAGACGATCTCTATGGCGCCGATCCGGAGGCGAGCATCGGCTACCCCGGCGAATTTCCTTACACCCGCGGCATCTACTCCACCATGTACCGAGGCCGCCTCTGGACCATGCGCCAGTACGCCGGCTTCGGCACCGCCGTCGAATCCAACCAACGCTATCGCTATCTCCTCAGCAAAGGCCAAGCCGGCCTTTCCGTAGCGTTCGATCTGCCAACGCAAATCGGCATGGACTCGGACCATCCCCTCGCTCTGGGCGAGGTCGGCAAAGTCGGCGTGGCCATCGATTCCCTAGAAGACATGGAAACCCTCTTCGACAACATCCCGCTGGAAAGAGTCTCCACCTCGATGACCATCAACGCCAGCGCCGCCATCCTCCTCTGCCTCTACGTAGCCGTCGCCAAGAAGCAAGGCGCCAACCTCGCCAAAATTTCCGGCACCGTACAAAACGACATCCTCAAGGAATACATCGCGCGCGGCACCTATATTTATCCAGTTCGTCCCGCCATGCGCATCGTCACCGACATTTTCGCCTGGTGTCGCGACAATCTCCCCAAGTGGAACACCATCTCCATCTCCGGCTACCACATTCGCGAAGCCGGCTCGACCGCCATCCAGGAAGTCGCCTTCACGCTAGCCGACGGCATCGCCTACGTTCAAGCCGCCCTGGACGCCGGACTTGCCGTCGACGAATTCGCTCCCCAGCTCTCCTTCTTCTTTAACGCCCACAGCGACCTTCTCGAAGAAATCGCCAAGTATCGCGCCGCCCGCCGCCTCTGGGCTAAAATCATGCGCGACCGTTTTAACGCGCAAGATCCTCGCTCGCTCCTCCTCCGCTTCCACGCCCAAACCGCTGGCTCTTCCCTCACCGCCCAGCAACCCGAAAACAACATCGTCCGCGTAGCCATCCAGGCCTTAGCCGCCGCACTCGGCGGCTGCCAATCCCTGCACACCAATTCCATGGATGAGGCCCTCGCCCTTCCTACCGAAGACGCCGCGTTAATCGCCCTGCGCACCCAGCAAATCCTCGCCCGCGAAACCGGCGTCACCAACACCATCGATCCCGTAGCCGGCTCCTACGCCATCGAGCACCTCACCGATGAAATAGAGCAAGGTGCCGTCGATTACATTTCCAAGATTGACGCAATGGGAGGAATGTTGCGCGCCATTGAATCCGGTTTCGTCCAAGGCGAAATCCAGAAAGCCGCCTACGATTTCCAGCGCGCCGTAGAATCCAAAGAACAAATCATCGTTGGCGTCAACGACTTCATCGCAGAAGAAGAGCGCACCATCCCCACGCTCCGGATCGAACCCGAAATCGAGCGTTCCCAAATCGCACGCCTAAACGCCTTGCGCTCCAAGCGCGATTCCTCCAAAACGCAGTCCGCCCTGGCCGAACTTCAACGCCGCGCCGCCACCACAGAAAATCTCCTCCCCGCCATCCTCTCCGCCGTCGAAGCCCACGCCACCGTAGGCGAAATCTCAGACACTCTCCGCCGCGTCTTCGGCGAATACCAGGAATCCGTCGTCATCTGAAGGCCCCGCGACAAACCACGACAATATAGCGAATGCTTGATAGAGTCGCAGCGTAAGCTAGGACAAAGCCAAACATTGGAGAGCTATGACCGACACGTTGGTCCAAGACATCGCCTTTCCGATTATTGCCGGTGCTATCGAACGTTTGTGCCGAAGGCCTGAACATTTCGTACCTAGGAGCGAAATCGTTCGCTTGCTCTTGGAGGAGCTCCCCAGCCGTAGACTAATCGAGAGGGCATACCAGAAAACAAAACGGAAGAAATCCATCGAAAAATACGCCGGCAATTTGATTGACTGGTTCAGTCAAAGATGGACGGTTGGAGATCAGAAATGGACTTTGCTATTTATAAAATTTGAGCGAAGCGAAAAGAAGATTGACGGGTGCTGGGCGTACAGACCAGTTGACGCAACCGCCATTGTTGTATTTCCTGACGAAGTAGAAGAAGGTTGCGAGAAATTGCCGGAAGGAGCAGTTCACGAAAGCCTCGTTAACGCCTACGAGCGTAATCCTCTGGCGCGTCAGAAGTGCATCGAGAAATACGGGGCTAAATGCTTTGTGTGTGGTTTCTCGTTCGGCACCACATACGGACGGCTAGTAGACGGATTGATTCATGTGCACCACTTAGTCCCACTTTCCGATGTCCGTAAGAAATATAAAGTTGATCCCGTTGCTGATCTGCGCCCTGTTTGTCCGAATTGCCATGCCGTCATACATCATCGCCGCGGTCTGCCTTACAGTATTGAGGAAGTGCAATCGTTCCTCGGCATATAGGACGTCATGAAACTAATCCTCGCCTCGACCTCTCCCCGCCGTGCCGAAATTCTTCACGATGCTGGCTTCTCGTTCGTCGTCGTTGCTTCAGCCGTGGACGAAATTCCTTTCCCCGGCGAATCGCCCAGCCAGCTCGTCCAGCGTCTCGCCGACGCCAAAGCAGAACTCGCCGCTGCTCGCGCCGTCGGCCCCGCCATCGTTCTCGCAGCGGACACTGTCGTAACTCTCGACGGCCGCATCTTCGGCAAACCGCGCTCCACCGACGACGCCCGCCACATGCTAGAAAATCTTTCCGGCCGCACCCATGCCGTCATAACCGGCGTCACGCTCATCCGCCTTCCCGACGCCGAGCGCCGCACCTTCGTCGAATCCACGCTCGTCCATTTCGTTCAGCTCTCCGAAGAAGAAATCACACGTTACCTCGCCACCGAAGAACCCCACGACAAAGCCGGCGCCTACGCCATCCAGGGGCGCGCAGGCCGCTATATCCCCCGCATCGAGGGCGACTATTTCAACGTAGTCGGCTTGCCCCTCTCGCGCGTCACGCAAGCCCTAGGCGAACTCGGCTGGTCCGAAGACTAGTTCGCACGCTTCCTGCGCCTTTCAGTCGGAAAAAGTCGCCTCTCCCATTTCGTCCCCCTGCTCCAGTCCGCCAAACGAACAATACTTAAGTATTCGCTTGACAATTATTCGGAAGCATTTGACACTTAAGCGTCCACTATACTATTAACCGCTGAGCCTAACGTGGATCGCCGATGAGGTTTTCAGCGTAAACAGAACGTAAGAAAGGAAATAAATCATGCGCAGAGTAATCGTTTTCAATATGGTGTCCCTAGATGGCTATTTCGTAGATGGCAAGGGCGACATGAGCTGGGCCCACAAAAATGATGAAGAGTGGAACACCTTCGTCGGCGGAAACGCCAGCGGCAACGGCACGCTTCTGTTCGGCAGGGTGACCTACGAAATGATGGCCAGCTACTGGCCGTCTCCCATGGCGCTCAAGAATTCTCCCACTGTCGCAAAAGGCATGAACGAAATGCCCAAGATCGTCTTTTCGCGAACGCTGGACAACGCGACGTGGAACAATACAAAGCTGCTCAAGGGCGAGTTAGCGGCGGAAGTACGAAAGCTAAAAAACGAGCCCGGACCAGACATGGTGATTCTCGGAAGCGGTAGCATCGTCTCCCAATTGGCACAACACAATCTGATTGATGAATATCAGGTCGCTGTGAGTCCCATCGCACTCGGCAAGGGCAGAACCATGTTCGAGGGCTTAACGGACAAGCTCAAACTAAAGCTCACAAAGTCGCGCACCTTCGGTAACGGCACCGTCTTCGTGTGCTACCAGCCTCAGGCCTGAAACAGAGTTTGAAGAAAAAACATTAAGGAAAAAACCATGAAACAACGAACAGTCATCCACGGTACCTTCGTCATCGAGCGCAGCTATCCCGTCACGCCGGAACGCGTCTTTGCCGCCTTCTCGGACCCCGCCAAGAAACGTCGCTGGTTTGCGGCGGGTGAGGAACCCCAGATCGAAGAATTCGAAACAGATTTCCGCGTCGGAGGCTTCGAACGCAAGCGCTTCAAAGTCAAAATCGGTTTCATCTGCACCAACAATACCGTTTATCTGGACATCGTGCCCAACTCTCGCATCGTATTCGCTTATACGATGAGCGCCGGCGATCATCGCTTTTCGTCCTCTCAAGTTACGGTAGAGTTGTTACCCACGGAAAAAGGCACTGACCTGGTCTTCACCGAACAAGGAGCCTTCTTCGAAGGCGCCGACGGTCCACAAATGCGCGAAGGCGGATGGCGTCACCTGCTCGATCAGCTGGAAGCCGAATTGTCGAGCTAGTTCGCGGCTGAAACCGGAAAGGCAATGCCGATGCTCAACCAACGAGCCAGCATCAACCGTGTTTTCCATGCCCTCGGCGATCCCACTCGCCGCGCGATTGTCGAGAAACTGAGCGAAGGTCCTATCTCCGTCTCAAGGCTGGCAATACCTCTCCAAATTACCCTCGCTGCAGTCATTCAACACTTGCAAATACTCGAAAAAAGCGGCCTGGTGCACACCGAAAAGGTCGGCAGGGTTCGCACCTGCCGTATCGAACCCAAAGGCCTCACGGTCGCGGAGCAATGGATCGAAGATCGCCGTTCGCTCTGGGAAAAACGCTTCGACCGCCTCGGAGATTTGCTGGCCGAGCCGGATGAAAACTGAAGTTGGTACTTCGTTCGTATCGGACATGCTCGGCAGCTACGAGAAAGGGCCAGCAAACTTCGCCGGCCCTCGTCTTATCGATTCGTTACTTCCTTACGTCTTTACGTCATTACTTCGGGGAATCAGCAGTAGCTGCACTCGGCGTCGCCCATCCCGCCGCCCGTCATGTCATCCTTGATCCGCCGCAAGCGCTGTCCAAGCCGCTCGGCAAGCTGATGCCGCGCGCGCCACAACCGCGCCTTCAAGGTATTCTCGGTCACTCCGAGCTTCTTCGCCGCTTCACCCGTCGAGTAGCCCTCCACTTCGCGCAGCACAAACGCCGTGCGCAAAAGTGGCGAAAGCTCATCGAGGTTCTCGCTGATCATTTCCCGAAGCTCCGTTCCCGCAAACACTTGCTCCGGGTTCGGTCCCTCGGCTGCGAAACGCTCGGAAATCGGCAGTTCGTCCTCACGCGGAGGTTCATCCAGCGAAACCGCCGGCCGCGCCTTCGCGCTGCGCCGCCTCATCAACGCGGCATTTATCACGATGCGCGTCAGCCATGTCGAGAACTGCGACCGTCCCTCGAACCGTTTCATGTTGCGGTAGGCGGAAAGCAGTCCGTCTTGCAAAGCATCTTCGGCGTCTTCTGTATTGCCGAGGACGCGCAACGCCGTCTGAAACAGCGGTCGCTGGTAACGGCGGAATAGCGTCTCCACCGCCTGCGAATCGCCCCTCTGTCCAGCTCGGATTAGTTTGTCTTCGCTGAACTGCGTTGCCACTACTGTTTGTGTCGTTACTGCCGCTTGAGTTGCCATCGTTTCCCCCAATTACTGCACAAAATCGCTGCGCGAAGTCACTGCAAAAAACCGCTGCAAAAATCTTGTTAACTAGATGCATGGACACTTACGTGCCTCAGTGCGCCGGAACACCTCCGGCTGGCACTCTCGGTTTCTTCATCATCAACAAGACGGGGATGACTGCCAGGAAGACCACGCCCAACATCTTGAAGTTGTCGATGAAAGCCAGCATCGCCGACTGGCCTTGCACCAGGTTGTAGACCATCCCCTTCGCCTGCAGCGCCGCATGCGAAGTATTCGACCCGTATGAGATTAGACGCGCCGTATTTCCGTTGGTCATCTTCAGCAACGCTGGATTCAAGCTGTTCACGCTCTCCACGAGATGCGCCTGGTGAAATTGCGTCCGCCGCTCCAGCATCGTTGTCACTGTCGCGATTCCCACGCTCGCCCCGATGTTTCGCGCCAGATTGATGATCCCCGTCCCCATGTTCGTCTTTTCTTTTGGCACGTACGCAAATGCCGCCACGTTGATCGGAATAAACAAAAACGCCAATCCGAAACTCTGCAGCATTCGCGCCCGAACCGCATGGCTGTAATCGAGCCCCAGATCCCAGCCCGCCATCCAAAACAGCGCAATTGCGCACACCGTGCAGCCAAACGTAATCAGAATCCGCGTATCCACTTTCGACACCAGAATTCCGACGACCGGCATCATCAGCATGATTACCAAGCCGCCTGGCGAAAGCGCCTTCCCCGCAAGCTCGGCCGTGTACCCAAGCATCTCTTGCAAAAACTGCGGGATCAGCACCGTGCTCGAATACAGCACGAACCCTAGGAAAAACATCGCTACCGTTGAGATCGCAAAGTTCCGGTCCTTCAGCATCTTCAAATCGACGACCGGATCCTTATGCCTCCATTCCCAAACGATTCCTGCAATAATTCCGGTCAGCATCAAGGCAAAGAACACGCGGATAAATCCAGAAGAGAACCAGTCGTCGCGCTGGCCTTTATCCAAAATAATCTGCATGCTGCCCAGCCCCAGGCTGATCAAACCAATCCCGATATAGTCGATCCGGAATCCGCTCTTCACGCTTGCGCGCTTCATGTACGGCGGGTCCGAAATCAAGAACGAAGTGAGCAGCAGCGAAATAATTCCCACCGGCACGTTGATATAGAAAATCCATCTCCACGAAAAATTGTCCGTAATCCAGCCGCCCAGCCACGGCCCAATCGTCGGCGCCACCACCACCGCGATTCCATAAACCGCAAATGCCATCCCGCGTTTCGCCAGCGGAAACGTATCGTTCAAAATCGCCTGCTCGCTCGGCTGCAGTCCGCCACCGCCCGCGCCCTGCAAAATCCGGAAAAAAACGAGCACACCGAGGCTTGGCGCAAGCCCGCACAAAAATGAGCTCACTGTAAAAAGCGCCACGCAAGACATGTAAAACCGCTTCCGCCCAATCAACCCGGAAAGCCAACCGGAAAGCGGCAGCACGATCGCGTTGGAAACCAGGTACGAGGTCAGGACCCACGTCGACTCGTCCGCGCCCGCCGACAGATTCCCCGAAATGTGCGGCAGCGCCACGTTCGCGATCGACGTGTCTAGCACCTCCATGAACGTCGCTAGCGTCACCGTCACGGCGATCACCCAGGGGTTGATCGACCCGTCCGGCATCCTCAACTTCGCTAGTAGTCTGCTTCGCATGGCTCGGTCAACTACGCTCGCTACAGTCTTACTCGGGCCCCGAATGCTCTACCTATTCATACGTACAACTGAGCGCGGCATTTCTTTATTCCCCGCACTATTTGGTGATCACGGTCGCATCCACATTCATCCCAGGCCGCAGCACCGCCGAACCCACCGAGTCTCTGTCCAGCACAATCTTCACCGGAATGCGCTGCACCACTTTCACGTAATTGCCCGTCGCGTTTTCCGGCGGCAGCAAACTCAACACTCCGCCAGTCGCGCCTGCAATCGAATCCACATGCCCGCTGAAAGTCCTTCCATACGTATCGACTTTCACTTCCGCTTTTTGCCCCGCGCGCATATTTCTCAGCTGCGTCTCTTTAAAGTTCGCTGTCACCCACACATCCTGCAACGGCACCACCACCAGCAATCCCTGCCCCGCTTGTACGATCTGTCCGGTCTCCACCTGCTTGTGCGTAGCCACTCCGTCCACCGGCGCGACCACATCCGTGTACCCAAGATTCAGAACTGCTGCGTCCAGCGCCGCTCGCGCTTGCGCCACTTTTGCCACTTTCGCTTGCGCATCAGCCGTGCGCATGCCGACCTGTTTCTCGTCCGCTTGCGCTCCCTCCACTCCAGCGCGTGCTTGCATTACCCGCGCCTTAGCTGCGTCCTGCTGCGCTTTCGTCACTTCCACATTGCGCTGCGCTTGTGCGAGTTTTTCCTGATCTGCCTTCAGCGCGCTCGCCGTTGCATCGGCGTTTGCTTTTGCCGCGTCGTACTGCTGCTTCGAAATCTCGTCTCTCTCCATCAGCGGCTTGTACCGGGCTAAGTCCGCTTGCGCCAGAGCCGCATTCGCGGTGCTCTTGTCCACGTTTGCTTGCGCGTAGGCCAGATCCGCCGTTTGCGCTTGTTCGTAGGTCACTTGCGCCCGCGCCAGATCCGCCTGCGCTCCCAACAACTGCGCGTCCGCGCTCGAGTTCCCGCTGGCTACGTTTTCCGCCGTTCTCGGTACGTCGACTCCCGCTGACCGCGCCTCGCCTTCAGCCAAATCCAGTGCCGCCTTCGCCTGGTCCACCGCCGCCTGGTAATCGCGCGGATCGATCTTCACCAGCACCTGGCCCGCTTTCACCGCCTGGTTGTCGTCCACCAAAACGTTCGCCACTTTTCCGTAAATCTTCGATGCGATCGGCGTGATGTGTCCGTCGATCTGCGCATCGTCCGTGCTCTCGCGGTTGTGGTAGTAGAGAAACAATCCGATGATCGCGGCGATCAGGACCACGCCACCAAGAATCGCCAGCCGCTGCATCTTCGGATTCGCCAGACCTTTTGGCTGCTCCTTCTCGAACGGCACTTCTTCAATAACCGGCGGTGCCTTTGCCACGTTTTCCAGCCCTTCTTCAATCTCAATGCTCATCGTCCCCTCACTTCGAGTACACCTTTTCCATCTCTCCAATCGAACGGGCATAGTCTGCGCGCGCCTGATTAAACCGGTAAAGCGCCGCGATCTGGTTGTCGTTCGCTCGCGCTAGCGAATCCTGGGCCTGGATCACTTCAATGTTGTTCGCCACACCCGCCTTGAAGCGGTCCCGCGCCTGATCCACTTCCTCTTTCGAGAGCTGCACCCCTAGATTCGCCACGGCCACTTGATTCCGCGCCGAATCCAAATTGATCAGCGCCGTTTTCACGTCCAGCGCGATCGAATTCCGCAAGTCGTCTTCCTGCTGCTGCAACTTCTGAATCTCCAAGTTCGCTCGAACGATTTCCGCTTGGATTCTGCCGCCCGTAAACAGCGGCACGCTTACCTGCCCTTCGTAGTTGTATGTCGGTATGCCCGTAGTCGATGACCCACCCAAGTAGGCCCAGTTGCCGGTAAAGTCCACCTTCGGCAGCCGCGATTCCGAGGAAGCCTTTTTTTCGAGCCCTGCCGCTTTAAGCTGTTGCTGCAAAGCCTTCCATTCTTGTCGCTCTGCGAGCGCGGAGTCGATGCTCGCCACCACTTCGGGCTGTGGCGTGTCGAAGAAACTCAACGAATCTCCGAGTTCGATCACTTGCCGTGGGTCCAAATTCAGCAACCGGCTTAATCCGAAAATCGATGTATCTCGATCGGCTTCCGCCTCGAGCAGACGCTGCTTCTCGTTTTGTAGCTCCACGTTCGCACGCAGCGTGTCGATCCCCGTGCCAACACCTTCCTTCTGCAAATCCGCCGCCTGGTCATACAGCGCCTGCGCCAGCTGCACGCGCGACTCCGACGCTTGCACGTTTGCCACGGCCCGCAACGTCCCGATGTATTGCGACACCACGAGCAGAATCACCTGCTCGCGCGTCGAAAGACTGTCTGATTTGCTGGCATTCGCCGTTTCCCGCGCCGCTTGATACCGCCGGAACAACGTCAAATCAAACACCGTCGCGCTGAATGCCGGCCCCGCCGAGAAGACCTGGAAAGGACCCGCATGTTCGGGAAATCCGGGTATTCGCTCGCCAAGAAACGCCTGCAGGTTAATTCGCTCGGCGGTGTCCGATACATTCAAGCTGGCCTGCGGCAGAAGAGCGGCTCGCGCCACGTTTTTGTCTTGAACACTTTGCGCAGCCGTTATAATCGCGATCTGCGCCGTCGGATTTTGCTTCAGCGCCAGGCTTACTGCCTGATCCAAAGTCAGCCGCATCACTCCGCTCGGCGCAATCCCTGCTAGCGGGTTCTGTCTCCCAGTTCCTTGTGCGCGTGCAACTCCCGGCGCCACTATCAAGCTGAAAAACGCTACATAGAAAATTATGTGCGAGCCTTTTTTGCGGCTCCAGCATCCGCCCTTGCCCGTCCGGTCACGCCCTTCAATTTCCTCGACAATCGCCTGATTCAAGCACCCCTCCGCAATGAGCTTCCCGCCCTGCTGGTGGATCTCCTTCAGCAGTACCTTGCCAGCGGCATCGATGAAGCTCACGCCGCACAAATCCACACTGAATTTCTCTTCAGGTGTCCGTTCCCGCCAGCACTGCTCGAGGGTCCCTACCCACGCTCCCGCCAAGCGTCCTTCGACACTGATGACCGTCCTGCCACGCTTCTTCTCTGTCGTAATTCTCAACATGGTTCCCGCCCCGGTGGGCCCTAGTAGATGCACTACTGCCTCCATTGGATGTTAATTCTTATCCATAATTAAGTTATTCATTCAAAATTACTTAAATGAAAAAAGCGAGGCGGGACGTGGGTAGTATAGACCGCATTTGGGCAAATGCCATTAATTTGACGAAAACAGAGTGACGCTATTCGGGCATTTCTGGATCGACCACCCCGTTGCTTAGATGAGGCTCGCCGTTCTTTTGTTCGGAGTCCACTGTATTCGGGGTGAATGAATATTAAGTGGAGTGGCAGCGGTGCGTTCCAATCCAGCTTCCCAAGCGGGGGAGCGAGTACGGTCCGCATTTCCGAAACCAAAACTAGTCTCGAACCTCTTCTGCCCGCCGGGCAAGTGGCTCAGTTTTCCTTGCGCTGGAACTCTGTTCGTGCCTCTTAGTGGCGAACGGCGATCGCTTGCAATTCGAAATGGCCGCCACGCAGGAGAGCAGCGGCTCCAATGAATTCCCGCGCGGGAAAATCCTTGGTCTTGAAGTAGCTCGTATAGATAGGGTTGAACTTATCGAACAGGGACAAATCGGTGCACGCAATTTGCACATACACCAGGTCGTCCATGGTCATTCCCGCTTGCGTCAAAGTCCCCTTCAAACTATCGAGCATGAGTTTGATCTCATTCTCAATTTCAGCTGGCGGCTTCCCGGTTTTCGGGTCCAACCCAATCCTACCAGCCAAATACAACGTATCGCCAGCAAGAATTCCGTCGCTGAACGGCGCTTGCACCGTTTTCTCCGGCGCGTTAAATACCTTTCGCGCAGTCTGCGGCACAGGCTGCGAAAATGCTCCGCGCACGCTGAGAACTCCTGCAAATACGAGTGCTATGACCAAAAAACTAAATCGGCGATTCACGCGTTGCCTCCATTTGAATCTCTTTTGAGAATGAACTCCGGGATTTGTGGCGAGAGTGTAGCCCGCAATCCGCTCCGTAGCAACCTGCCAATAGCACAAACTTCAGTCCGTGCATGCCGCCCCCGCGGGCCAACGCGAAATGAGTGGGCATCATCGCCCGCAACCAATGCTAAGATGCCGCTTCCTTTTCGAGGTGACTCGATGAGTTCCGCAATTCGAACGGGCGTGCTCTCTGTCGCCGCATTTTGCATCTCCGCGCCGCTTCTTGCCCAAAACGATCTGGACCAGCGCATCAACAAAGAAGCCGACTCGCTCCTGGTGACTTACAAACACCTCCACGAAAACCCCGAACTCTCCACGCAAGAAAAGGAGACCTCCGCCCTCGTGGCCGCTGACCTCAGAAAATCCGGCTACGAAGTCACCGATCATTTCGGCCAATACGCGGATTCCGGTCTAACCGCCTACGGCATCGTGGCTGTCCTGAAAAACGGCCTCGGACCAGTGGTTTACGTTCGAACCGACATGGACGCGCTTCCGATCGTCGAAAACACGGGCCTCCCCTACGCCAGCCACGTAAAGGTGGCGCGGGCGGGCGGAGGCGAAGTCGGCGTCATGCATGCCTGCGGCCACGACTTGCACATGACGGTTTTTCTCGGCACCGCGCGCATGCTGGCGCAGCTTAAAGATCGCTGGAGCGGCACGGTCGTTTTGATCGGGCAGCCCGCCGAGGAAGCCGTCGGTGGCGCGCAAGCCATGCTTCGCGCCGGGCTCTATACCAAATTTCCCAAGCCGGACTTTGTCCTTGCGCTGCATGACAGTTCCGCAGTTCCCGTGGGAAAAGTTTCCTGGCACGCCGGTCCGCTTCTAGCGGGCGCCGATTCCGTGGACATTACCGTCCGCGGGTATGGCGGCCACGGAGCCGCGCCGCAAGCAGGAAAAGACCCCATCGTCATCGCTTCGGAAATCGTCGTCGCGCTACAAACGATTGTCAGCCGCGAAATGGATCCGCAGCTTCCAACGGTCGTCACTGTGGGCTCATTTCACGCCGGCACAAAGCACAATATCATTCCCGACGAAGCGCATTTGCAGCTCACCGTTCGAACCATGAATCCCGAGCAGCGCGAAAAAGTGCTCGCGTCCATCACAAGAATCACAAACGGGATTGCCGCAGCCGCAGGCGTTCCAGCGGAGCGCGCGCCAATTGTCGTAGTGGCGGAAGATCACGTTCCCGCCACGATCAACGATCCGGAACTCACGCGCCGCGTCGGCGCTTCGCTCGAACGCTCCCTCGGAAAAGAAAATGTGCTCCCGGGCGAACCCATCATGGCCAGCGAGGACTTCAGCCTTTTCGCGCTCGAAGATCCCAAGCCTCCCATCAGCATGTTCTGGCTCGGCGCCTCCGATCCAGTCAAGCTAAAGGAGGCGATGGAAAAAGGCACGCGCCTGCCTGGCCCGCATTCCAGCGAATTCGCTCCGGTGCCCGATCCCGCCATTCGAACGGGCGTCAAAGCCATGACCTCCGCCGTGATGGATTTGCTTGCGAAATAAATCGTCGAGGCTTCGTTGGAAGTTTCCTCGAAAGCAAGGTTATTTGCGAGGGCGTCCCCATTCGGCCCGTTCGAAAAGATCCGCGCGAGGATTCGAACTCTGTTTACAAAGCAATCCAGCCGATGCGAATGAAGTAAAGTGAAGTGAGCCCCACCGCAGCCCAGAGCAACACGCCTTGCAACAGCGGGCGCCAGCCTACCTCCTTCACTGTGGCGCGAGAGATGCCCGTGCCGATGAGGAAGAGAGTGGCCGTGAGACCGAGACGCCCGGCGGCAAAAAGAACGTGAGAAAAAAAAGAGATCGAAGAGAAGTAAGTATTAAGAATTGCAGCGAGGCAAAAGAACAAAATAAACCACGGGAATTGAATCTTCGATTCAACCTGACTTTTCGCTTCGCCGTCGACTTGAGGTTCGCGGGTGTTTTGGGATTTACGTCGTTTGATCGCGGCGGTGGCGAGCGCAAGCGGAACGATCCAGAGTGCACGCGCGAGTTTTACGGTCGTGCCCACGACCAGAGCTTGCGAGCCGTATTTGGCAGCGGCGCCGACTACGGAACTTGTGTCATGAATCGCCAGCGCGGCCCAGAGGCCAAATTGCGTTTGCGAAAGATGAAGCGCGCCGCCGATCGGCGGAAAAATCAGAAGCGCGACAGAATTCAAAATGAACACAGTGCCGAGCGACGCCGCCATCTCTTCATCGTCGGCGTGGAGAATCGGGCCGACCGCTGCGATCGCACTGCCGCCGCAAATCGCTGTCCCTGCCGTAATCAGAAACGAGGAATTCCCGCGGACCCGCAGAATTTTTCCGAGTGCTAGGCCCACCAGAAGCGCAAATGAGATTCCCAGCGCGGTGTAGACGAATCCGCTGCGGCCGGCTTTCAACACTTCGTGCAGGTTCATGCCGAAGCCGAGCGCGACGACGCAGACCTGCAGAAGAATTCTTGCGGATGTCCGCGTCGGTCCGGCGTAGGGATGCGTGAAGCACAAACCAAACAGAATGCCGACGGCCAGAGCGACCGGTGGAGAAAGAAGTCCTGTAAACGAAAGAACGAGCGCCAGAAAGAAAATAATTTTTGCGAGCAGGAGCATCGGAGGCAAAAAGAGTATCAGGGCCAGCGCCGGAGTGGGTAACTGCAACGGAGCAGAGTGATGCGAAATTCACCCGCATTTTAGTAGGGTATTCCTCGGCTGGGATCGTTCTTGTCTCTAAGGCTGCGGAGGCGCAGGAGTCGGAGGCGTTTTCACCGGCGAGGGCGTAGTCGGTTGCATGGAAGGAGCTGGTTTCTCGGCAGGCGTCGGCACCGGCGTAGTTGCAGGAGCGTTCGGCACGGCGGGATTCGCGGGAATCTTAGGTTCAGACGAAACTTCGGCGATGATTTTTTCCGTGGCGGCTTTGCTGACGGCGCAAGCGGAATCCCAGATGCGGCATTGCGCGAGCGTAAATTTGCAGCCGCACGTGCACGTGTCCGCATTGAAGCGGTGTAGAGCGATCTTTTTTTGCTCGGGTGTCAGTTTTGTAAGATCGACACCGGGAAGTTCGGTGGCGCGATCGGCGTGCGCGAGAAACACTTCGCCCTTGTCCTCGAACGTTTCAATCTTGGCCATGATGGGCATGCCGAGCAGCGCGCGAATTTCGGTTTCGTAGACCGCGGGATTCCAGAGGCCGACATGTTTTTGGACCACGCGGCCTTCAGTGTCCAGAACGAAAGACGTCGGCAGCGCGGGGATGCCGCCGAATTGGATGCGGATATCATTGGAAGTCATGGCCACGGGATAGTTGATGCCAGCTTCTTCGACATACTGCTTAATGTCAGCTTCTTCGTCGTCGACATTGAGCCCAATGATTTGGAGGCGGCCTTTGTAGCGGTCTTGGAGAACGACGAGGTCCGGGACTTCGGCGCGGCAAGGCCCGCACCACGTGGCCCAGAAATTCAGAAGGACAACTTTCCCCTGCAACGCAGCAAGGGTGAGAGGTTTGCCATCGAGTGCGGTGAGTTTGAAATCGGGCGCGGGGTCAGGGTTGCGGACGAAACGGATAACGGGCTCATTGTCCTGATCTTGCTGCGCGGAAGACAAAGAAGGTGCGGCGAAAAGAAGCACGGACGCAATGAGCCAGTGCAGCGCGCGCCGGTGACGGGGCGATATTTCTCGGTTTAGTTGCATGGCGTCCTCCTTAGAAGAGCACATTGAGAGGCGGACGCCAAGAGGCGGATCGACGGGAGGCCCCGCGTGGTCATGATATTGACCGGGAGGTTCCCGATGCATAGAATCCGCTCTATTCGTAGTGTTGGTATTCATCAGCAACGGACAAGGGAGAAACCATGAAGACCCGAATCCTTCTCTTCTTTTCGTTATTTGCGATTCTCAACCTTTTCGCATTTCCCGGTGAGGTAGGACCCTGGGCAGGTTCCGCACGAGCGAACCGGCTCAGCATGCCGGGTGACGACACGGATGGGTCAGCGCAATTCCGTGTGACCAGCACGACATTCCAAAACGATGCCTTGGTGCCAGCAATCATGGTGTTCAATGGAACGCTCGGCAGCGCCTGCATCGGCGGAAATATGTCGCCAGAGCTGAAGTGGACAAAAGCGGTTCCCTGGACGAAGAGCTACGCTGTGGTGACGTATGACGTCACGGCAAACTTCACGCATTGGGGCGTTTACAATATCCCTCCGGACGTGACGGAACTTCCTGCAAACGCGGGCGTGGCGACCAGCAGCTACTCGCAGATTACGGATGACGCCGGAAACGTAGGATATGCCGGGCCATGCCCGCCGCCGGACATCGTTCCGAACGGCATTCATCGGTATCTCTTTACGGTCTACGCGTTGGATACCAAACTGGACTTGCCGGCATTTCCTCCGGGATTCCCCGCGCCCTCCGAGACGCTCTTTCGCGCCATGATTGGCCACGTGATTGAAACAGCCACGATTACGGGGTTGTTTAGTTGCAACAATGCGCCTTCAGCAGGATGTTCGTGAGCGACCTTGGACGCGACGGGAAGCAACACTTGATTGGCCAATTGGCGGATTTCGTATAGGTTGTAGGCCGAAGGCGAATCCACCAAGGATCGATAAGTGGAAGTGTGACTGGCTATTTCCGCTGCTTACTTTGGCGTCGTGTGGAGTTTCTTGGCAGGTGTGGCGGATCGTTCGGAGCGGCGTTCTTGTTCCACGTGCTGCGTGCAATCCGCGATTTCATCGTCGATCTTTTTGATTTCGAGTGCGAGATGAAAATCCTCGGGGTGCTTTGCGTATTTCTCGAAGAGCGAGTTCCGCTTGGATTTCAAGTCATCGCGTTTTTTCTTCCAGACCCCTGCAACCGCTAGCATGTGATTACCCTCGCGAGTAGTGTGCGCGCATTTTTGGTTTATCGATATAGGGAAAGTGGGTTTGTGCTGATCAATGCGCTGTCGATTTTCCGGATGCGGTAGAACCAAATTCCGGCGGAGTCTTGGATTGCCGGGCGGGAAAAACTCCGTGCTTCTGTTTCCAAAGTGTTGAGAGCGGAAGTGTCCACGGCGTGCCATATCCCTAAGGCGTACCTAAAGCGTATCGGACCGGGCGGCGGATGTTGGGTTTGCGCGTGAGAGAACGGAGCAAGTACGCAGCTTGAGGATCGTGGTAATCTTTCTTTATTGGACGGGTTGTGGCTCGGGCCTGTTCTGAATAGCTCCAAGAGAGATCTTCCGTATGAAAGTCACAATGCGGCGAGTATTTGGTTTGGCGGCCAGCCTCCTTGCGGCGATCGTAGCGGTGTGTTGGCAGACCGAAACTCAAGCCGCGAACTCCAAAGATACAAAGACCACAGCTGCTTCTTCCGACCAGCCCGATGCGAGCGCCGCGAAGTCCTGGGATCAGAAGGCGGCGGCGGCTTACCTGGATCAACGCGCGGGTTGGTGGATGGGATGGCAGCGAGCGCAGCGGGATCACGACACTTTTTGTGTGTCTTGCCATACGGCGGTGCCTTACGCGATGTCGCGGCCAGCGCTTCGCAATGCGCTTGCAGAACAGGGGCCTTCCGCGAACGAACGAAAACTGCTCGACAATGTGGCGAAGCGCGTCCGCCTTTGGAAAGAAGTAGCGCCGTTTTACGTAGACGCGGATCGCGGCGTTTACAAAAGCGTCGAATCTCGCGGGACAGAATCGGTCTTGAACGCGCTGATCCTTGCTAGCAATGATGCAAGCAATGGTGTGCCAACCGGGCGCCTGAGCGGCGACACACGCACAGCGCTCGAGAACATGTGGGCCGAGCAGCAGACCGCTGGCGAGCAAAAGGGCGCATGGCTTTGGCTTAGGTTTAAGAATGAGCCATGGGAAGCGGACGACTCGGACTACTATGGCGCCGCACTCGCGGCTATAGCGGTCGGAACGGCTCCCGAGAATTATCGAGCGAAACC
>Ga0074044_10000139_pt1 | contig 71896 bp, 74 predicted proteins | sample BogForMeECP23OM1_FD_94443 | JGI IMG/M metagenome (GOLD analysis project Ga0074044, IMG submission 94443) | Bog forest soil microbial communities from Calvert Island, British Columbia, Canada - Bog Forest MetaG ECP23OM1 | ecosystem: Environmental > Terrestrial > Soil > Wetlands ...
ATACCACGCGCCCAGATCCACGCGCGCGTAACCCGCGGCGTGGTTGATGCCGAAGTTCTCAAAATCGGAATCCGGACGTCGACCCACAAAACTTCCACCCAGATTTGCGCCCCAGCGCGTCCCCAGATAGTTAAGGAGCGTGGTTGCCGAATGCTTGGGGCGACGAAGCAAGGGATTTCCCGCGTCAAACACAGGGTCGCAAAAATTCGCCGGGGTGCAGAGAGGAGCTTGCAGGATCTGCGTTGAGGTGTAGGTGTAAGCCGTGTTTAGCGACAATCTCTTCCAGATCCTTCCCTGCAACTGAACTTCGGCGCCGTGAGCGAGAGATTGCTGCACATTGAAAAACTGGCCTAGGCCCGCCTGATTGGTTGCATACTCAATCTGATCATGGAAGAGATTATTGAAGTAGGTCGCGTCCACGGCCCAGCGACCCGCCAGCAGGCTCTGCTGGAAGCCGGCTTCGAAGGCTCGAGTGCGCTCCGGCAAGAGGCCGGGGTTCGGGACGTAGTATGGAGCGCCAGCAAACGTCTGATAGAGGGCAGGTTCCATGAAACCCGTGGCATAGGAAAAACGCAAGCGCGTTCCAGAAAAGAATTCTCCACCGCGTAATGCCAGCAGAGTTAGAGCAACCCGGGGCACGCCCGTATTGCCGAATAAGCTGTTGTGAACGAAACGGCCGCCCGCAATCATCGAGAGCCTGCCCAGCGTGAACTGCTGTTGCAGGTATGCATCTTGACTGAGACGCTGACCGGGAGATTCCGGGGGATACAGAAGGTCTCCAACGGTGCCGTTTTCATTTTCGATGCGATAACCAAAGGTGGAGTGGGCCCAGGTTCGCTCGGAGTAATCGCCCTGATATTCAAATCCCGCGCGGTTAATGTGATCGTATTCGTGTGATGGAAAATCGAACGGATATCCATAGCCGTCGACGCGAGCCGGATCGCCGTTCACGTTCAATTCGGTGTAGCGGTAGAGGTAGTCGAAGCCGCTGAAGCGATGTTGCCATCCCGACGGCGCTGCCACGGTAAGTTCCACGCTGCCTAACAGACTGTTGAGCTGCGACCGCTCGCCGGGATCGGGCTGTAGGGGTTGGGTCACGCCATTCACAACTACCGGCGGGTCGTAGCCATTGAAACTCCATTCCCCTGGGACTCCCGTATGGCTGTTGGAGTGGCGCATGCGCACCCGCAAAGAAACCTTATCGTTTAGCGCAACTCCGACATTTGCTCCCTGCAGCGAATCGGAGTAAGCGTCGTTTACGCCCTGCCCATTGGTATTGAACTGATCGCCGAAAAAGTTATAGTCGAAGTGGCTGTGGGCGCCAGCCAGAGACGCGTAGCCGTTGGCGGTTCCGAAATTTCCTCCGTCGGCACCGAAACGAAGTTCGGGGATCGGAGTGCTTCCGGTGCGCGTCCACACCTGCACCACGCTGGTCATGGCATCGGAGCCGTACAAAGTGCTCTGCGCGCCCCGCACAAATTCCATGCGATCCGCTTGCGCCAGGGGCAGAGTGCCGAAGTCAAACGTTTGGCCCGGTATGTCGATGGCAACCCCATCGATAATCACTTTGTTGTAAGTGGACTCGCCGCCGCGAACAAAGAGAGAGGAGATTCCGCCGCGTTGCCCGGCAGTATTCACGACCGCTCCTGGCAGGAAACGCAGACTGTCGTCCGCGGCGATCGGCTGCATCACTTCCAGTTGCTGGCTGCTAAGGCTGTCAACGTCGGCTCCTGCGGCCCGGTTCGGGACTGGAGTGCGGGTCGCGGTTACCACCACGGTTTCCGCTGCCGTCGCCAGGCGGAGCTTGATGGTGATGGTTTCGGCAGTTGGGGAAAGATCAACCGTCTCTAGCGCGAAGCCCGGAGCCAATACTTGTACGCGATAAGCGCTTGATGCCGTCTCGCGAAAAATCACCAGCCCTTCGGCGGACGTGTTTAGCACGGTCGCAGGAGCGGGCTTTCCCAGCTTTAACAGTTGCACCTGCGCGCCCGCGACTGCGGCGTCCTGAGGATCGACAACTTTGATTTTGATTTCGGCGGAAGCGATGGGCAGATATACGGCCCACAGAAAAAAGATGCCAGCAAATACACGAGAAAACCGCATGCACGTCTCCTTTGTCACGCGAAAGGGTTGTGTGGACGGTTCACGCCGGTCTCCTGGCTTTGCGAGTCAGGATGTGAGCTTTCGCTTCAGCATCCGGTTGCTACAACCGGCCTTCCCAAGTTGTCTTTTTCAGACAGCCCCAGTGACCGGTTGCGTTGTCCTCGCTTACAGTTGCGCGGCAGCGCGGGATTTGCACCCGCTTCCCATAGCGCCAGCGTGTCGCCGGCCTACGATCATGCGCGAACCTAATTTTGAGAAAGAGCAAAAACCGCAGCTCGCTAAATCTACCGGGCAGCGCGATGCAAAGTCAAACGCTTGTGACGGGACGGGCGTGTCGCCCGTTCGGTCGGGTATGGCCGGGCGGGGACGCCCGGCGCTCCACGCTCCACTCCTGATCGCTAGTTCTTGATTACAGGGAACTCCGCCGATCCGACTTCCGCAACGTGCTCCTCGGCGAACCGGGTGACGCGTTCGAGTGCAGCCTGCAGCTGCGCGTGAAACTCCGCCATCTGCGCATCCATCTCCGCATCGGCGGCTTCGGCGGGAACTCGCATCTTGGTGCTGAAGCGCACCAGCGCTTTCGAAAATGGTTTCGGGATCATCAGCGCATCCCACGTATTCAACACCCAGGCATTGCTGAGTGCTATGTAGAACGCTGCCATCGGCAACGCGCTGGCCCGCGACAACAGCACGGGACCCGGCTTGGCCACATACTTCGGTCCGCGCGGACCGTCAATCGTGAACGCAACCAGGTTGCCCTGTTCCAGTTGGTTCTTCAAGCCGAGCAGAGCTTTCGCTCCGCCCCGGCTGCTCGATCCTCGGACCGCGACGAAGCCCAGTTTTTCTATAGTCCGAGCGATGTATTCCCCGTCGAAGCTGCGGCTTACCATCACTGCGATTCCGGTCCTTCTCCATAACCACGCGCTGGCGAACACCGCCCGGTGCCAGAAAGAGTAGATCACCGGTTTTTCGTAAGTAGCGTCGGGCGGTGTAGGCGGCTCTTCCCACGATATCGAATAGCGGAGAGTCGGACCGATCAGTGAAATCGCCAGATAGCTCGCCCAACTGATGAACCACAAGAGAATTCGTTGTCGCAGCGAGAATTGGCGCGTTTCTGAGATCGAGGGCTGCTCAGGCTCGACAGCGGCGGAAGAAGAACTCACACGGATATTGTAGCCGGGCTTGAGAGGTTTAACTGAAAGCTGAGAGCTGACTGCAGATAGCGGCCTTCTAAGCTTCCAGATACGCCACGATCCACTCTTTCAGCCTTTGCCGGCGCTCATCGGTAGGGTCAAAGCGGATGCCGAAGCTCTTGTTGCTCTTCCTCCAGGTAACCTGGCCGCGCACCCAGACGCGTGGCAGCGTCAGCAAAGAGAACGAAACTTCCACCTGTAACCCTTGTTCGGGCACGTGATGGCCTTTGAGCGACATCCCCCCCGAGCTGATCTCCTGGCTGGTGGCGGTCATGCGGCCGCCATCGGCCATTACGATTCCAACCTCGGTCATGACCGGGATGCGCACGTAGCGGCGGAATTCGTGCAGCACCAGCATTCTCGTCGAGCGCACCAGCTTCATGGCCGCGGACCGCTCCAACGGTTCGTGAAATATTGCGTTGATGCACAACTTTGAATACCGCATGGCGTCCTGGGCGGTCCCGCCCAGCCCGAAAATGACGATCCGGCTGTTGGAAGTCGAGCCTCGCGCCAGTTCGATGATGCTGCCGGCTGTTTCCTCCAGGGGCAGAACGCAGGCCTCAAATTTTTCGTGCTGCAGTCGATCTGCATGTTCGCGCGCAATCGAAACCGTTTCGATTCCAAATTGACGGAAACAGTCCGTGATGAGATGAGCGGACGCTTCGGTCAAGTCAAACAACGCGACGCGCGCAGCCGTCTTTCGATGCGCGAGGGGAGCGAGAGCGACATCAGTGGAAGTAGGCATGAGTCCCAAGGGAGTGAACTCCTCTGAAACCCCATTCTGACTTGCCTTTTCACGGTTGCATAGGTTTCGAAAGGGCTTAGCCCGTGTCCAAAAGGGCCATTACGGAGGTTGTACTTCAATGCATTACCCTTGCTCCCTTCGTTTTTCTTTTTTCTTTCTTTAAAGGCGGGAATCGTCCTGTCTCTACTCGGCTTTCTGTGTGTCAGGTAAGATGTTGCCATCCTTACAACCGTAGCCGCAGTCGGAAAATGATCACTTTCAATGACATCCAGTCGGCCTTGCGCCGCATTCGCAACTCCATCTACCTTTCGCCCTGTGCGCGTTCGGAGACGTTTTCTCAGTCCACCGCCAACCAGGTCTATTTGAAGCTTGACAACCTGCAACGAACCGGCGCTTTCAAAGAGCGCGGCGCGTTGAACAAGTTGCTTTCGCTCAGCACTGAAGAACGTGCCCAGGGGGTAATCGCGGCCTCGGCCGGCAATCACGCTCAGGGCGTGGCCTACCACGCGGGCAAACTCGGCATCCGGGCCCAGATTTGCATGCCTCTCACCACGCCGCTCATCAAGGTCTCAGCAACGCGTGGCTATGGCGCCGACGTGGTTTTGCACGGCGCTAACTACGACGAAGCTTACGAAGAGTCCGTCCGCCGCAGCCAGGCCGAGCACCTCACATTTGTGCATGCCTTCGATGACGACGCTGTCATCGCCGGACAAGGCACCATTGGACTGGAACTTCTCCAGCAGCATCCCGATCTCGAAGCCGTGGTGGTCCCGATCGGCGGTGGCGGTCTGATTGGCGGAATCGCTTGCGCGCTGAAAGAGTCGAATTCCAAGATTAAGGTGTTCGGAGTTCAGCCCTCGCGCCTACCGTCGATGAAAGTTGCCGTCGCGGAAGGCAAGCCCGTGACGCTGATGGCGGCCTCCACCATCGCTGATGGCATCGCTGTCCGACGCGCCGGCGACCGCACTCTGCCGCTGGTTCAGAAGTATGTGGACGACATCGTTACGGTCGAAGAAGAAGAAATCGCCAACGCCATTCTTCTCTTGCTGGAGCGCGAGAAAACCCTGGCTGAAGGCGCGGGCGCAGCGGCCCTGGCGGCGCTGGTTAACCGCAAGCTGTCTCTGGTGGGGAAGAAAGTTGCCGTGCTGGTGTGCGGCGGCAATATCGACGTCACGCTGCTCTCACGCATCATCGAGCGCGGCTTGGTCAAAGACGGACGCCTGGTGCGCTTGCGCGTGCATCTGCCCGACTATCCCGGCGCGCTCAATCGCCTCACCTCCATTCTGGCTGAGCATCGCGCCAATATCGTCGAGACGGATTACGACCGCGCCTACCACGGCGTAAACCTGGGTGAGACCGCGATTGAAATTACCATGGAGACCCGCGGGCCTGACCACATTGCCGAAATTATCTCGGCGCTGGGCGCGGCAGGCTACGCGCAGGAACGGGTGCTGTAGGTTTTTACCGCCGAGACGGAGAGGTCGCTGAGAAGAGAAAATTCTTGTTAGGGTTTTCTCGGTGTTCTCGGCGTCTCGGCGATGACATTCACTCGAACTGCTTTCGGAATCTCTCCAACTGGTCCTTTACTTCCCCGACTTCCCGCCGTAGCTCAGCCACTTCTTCTTCCAGCCGTGCGATACGCTCCACATCTGCCGGATTGCGCTCAACTGCGGTGCTCACCTGCACCGGCGCTTCCAGTTCCACCACGTCCCCGGCAAACAGATGTGCATATCGGGATTCTTTGGTTCCCGGCTGGCGCGGCAACACCTTTGCTAGCGGAGGTTCGCGCTGCATCAGTTTCTGCAACGCCGAATGCACATCCTCCAGCGATTCGAAGCGGTGGAGGCGCTCGGCGCGTCCTCGGAGCTCGCCCGGGGTCTGCGGACCACGCAACAGCAGAACGCAAAGTACGGCAATCTCCGGACGGGTGAAGTTAAATACCTCCTGCAAGCGCTGCTCGTACTTGGTGACGCGGCTGTCGGCGCCGCGCGCGGGGCCGGCCATGCGCTGCTGCTGCAGACCTTCCAGTGCATCGCGCACCGCATCCTCATCCAACTGCATCACCGGGTCGCGATTCGACTTCTGGTTGCAGGCGTTGAGCAGAGCGTTCAGCGATAGCGGATAGTACTCCGGCGTGGTGATGTCCTTTTCGATCAGCGACCCCAGTACGCGGACTTCGGTTTCTGTGAGCCTAATATCCATGGATTTCATTCATTGTACCGAGTCACCAGGCTGGTGGAACGCCGGGGCGTCCCCGCGCAACCGCCAATGCCGGACGGGCGAGACGCCCGTCGCTCCACCGGCGGGGCGCGGTATACTCAATAGTTTGTCGCATACATCCAAGTTGAAAGCATCGTCCTCATCTATGAGTGAGCTCGGCGTAGGGCCGCGGGTCTCCATTGACGAACTGGTCCAGGAACTTCGCGCACTTCCCGCATGCGCTTTCGATAAAACGGAGGAGATCCTTTCATTGCTTTCGAAGATGCCGGTCGAAGAAGCCAGTCTCGCTCCCTATTTGAGCTGGGACCGGCACCACTACACCCGCAACCTGATCGACAAGACGGATCTCTACGAACTGGTGGCCGTTTGCTGGGAGGTTGGACAGAGCAGTTCGGTGCACAATCATCGCGACCAGAATTGCTGGATGGCGACGCCGGTGGGAAGACTCATGGTCGAAAATTTTCGTGTCGTATTTCAGGATCTCGAGGCGGGCAAGTGTCGGTTGCTCGCATCTAACACGGTGGCGTTGACGGCGGGCAATCCGTGCGCGGTCGATCCGCGGGAGCCAGTGCACCGGGTAGTGAATCCGCGGAAAGCGGCGCAGCGCGCCGTAACCCTGCACGTCTATTCGCGGCCTTTTGATACCTGCGTGGTCTATTCGCCCGAGTTGGGAACATGCGGGGATATCCGGCTTCACTACAATACGGTTTTCGGAAAACCAGTGCGTACTCAGTAGCTAGTACCCAGTAGCCAGCGCTGAGATGGACAATGATGTTCGGGGCGGCTGAGTGTCCATCTTAGACAGGGGAGAATCGCTTTCCGACTGGGTACTGGGTACTGCATTTCAAGGAGGATGCGTGAAGAAATACCTGGGAGTTTGGGCGGGCGTGGCTGCGCTGTGTGTGATGTCGTGGGCGCAGGCTCCAACTCCAGCCCCAGCTCAAACTCCAGCTCCAGCGCCGGCGCAAACGCCAGCCCCTCAGCCGGCTGAGATTCCAACTCCTCCAACCGCCAAAACGGCGCCTCCGCTCCAGTATCCGCGCTACGAAATCTTTGGCGGCGGTACGTACGCCGAGGCTGGTCTTTTCAACGCCGGACACTGGGCCGGGCTCTATGGATGGGACGCTTCGTTGGGTCTCAACGCCACCCATTGGCTGGGCTTCGTGGTGGAAGGCGGCCAATACTTCGGAACCTCAAAGATTCCAACAGCCGTGCCGGCGCCATTTCCCACCTGCCCGCCCTTCTGCCCGGCGACGACGCCCACGTTCGGGGTGGCGACTCGGGAATACAACTTTCTTTTTGGCGCTCAATTTTCGCGCCGCAGGGGAGGACGCTGGACGCCGTTTGGCGAACTCATGTACGGACATCAGGGCACGCGCGGCCAGGTGACTGCCGTCGGAACTCAGTTCACCGAGGTCGGCACAGGCCGGGCGCTGCTGGCCGGAGGCGGCATCGACCGCGAAATCAATCGTCGTTTCGCACTGCGGTTCAAGGCCGATTATTTGCAGACGGGCACTGCGTTTCCGCTTCAACCCAAGCAAAAGCAGGACAACTTCCGCTTCTCGGTGGGGGTTGTCATCCGCAACGTGCACAAAAAGAAGCGCACGCTTGAGGAGGAAACTCAGCCCGAACCCTAAAAGTGGCGTCGGATTTTCGGAGAGACGCGCCTGGGGCGTAGGAGACTAGGCGGGCAAGGCCCGTCTCTACCGTAATGCGAGACCCGGCCTCCGCCATTGCGGCTGGTGATAATTCCACCCCGACCGGAGCTTACGACCGGCGCAGCAAATCGCTCAGCGGCTTAGCCTTGGCCCGCAGTTCGTCGGCAAGATCGCCGCCTTTTTCAACCACTTCCTCGAAACGATCTCTCGCTTCGTCCGTCCATTCAGAGGCGGTCTCCAGGGCTTCGTCATAGGAGCGCCGCAGGTCTTTCCGCAGCTGTCCCCCAGTCTTCGGAGCAAGCAACAGACCGAGGGCGGCGCCGACGCCAAGCCCGATCAGCAGAAACGTGATTGCAGTGCCGGCCGTACCGTCAGAACTCTCGTATTTGCCAATGCGCATATGAACCTCCTCATCAACTCTATTCTAGACCCGAATGTTGAATTGGTAATTTGTGATTTGTGATTGGCAATTGAAAACCCGGTGATTCCTTGGGGCTCAAATTGTCAACTACCAATTCCCCCGCTGGCCCGGTTCCCACAATCCTCTCCACCTGTGTAAAATGAGGTGTTAATCCCACGTGCGGCGGAAGCCCCGGCGACCTCCACTCCAGCTGGCCAAAAGCGGGCCAGTCGGGGACCCCCGGACCTGCCCCGCTGCCCAGAATTCCTAGCAGAGTGAAGGAGATGTAAACGAGCAATGTCGATTCCAGCAACCCAACTCCGTCCCGGCATGATCATCAAGCACAACAATGACTTGCATTCCGTGTTCAGCGTCGAGCACCGCACCCCGGGCAACCTGCGCGCCTTCATCCAGGCAAAGCTCCGCAACCTCCGCACCGGCGCCATGTTCGAGCATCGTTTTCGTTCGCCTGACCCGATCGAGAAGGTCAACGTGGATGAGGAGAACATGGAGTTTCTCTACAGCGACGGCGACGACTACTACTTCATGAACACCGAAAACTACGAGCAGACCAATCTTACTCGCGACACTCTGGGCGACGCCGTGGATTACCTGACACCGAACCTCCAGATCAAGGTTGAGTTTTTCGATGGCAAGGCGGTGGGCATCGAGTTGCCGCAGACCGTCGTGTTGACGGTGATGGAAGTCGAGCCTGGCCTGAAGAGCGCCACCGCATCGAGCGTGACCAAGCCGGCGAAGACCGAAACCGGCCTCATCGTGCAGGTGCCGCCCTTTATCAACGAAGGCGAGAAAATCAAGGTGGACACAGCGGAAGGCACGTATTTGTCGCGGGCGCAGTAGGTAGGTCAGAGGTTAGAGGTCAGATGGCAGAGGTAAGAAGCTTCGGATTGGGTTTTCACCTCTGACCTCTTCAATCGAACCATGGCTTCCACAAACGATCAACTGCACGCTCAAGCTCGCCGCTTTCTCGTCCGCGGACGTGTCCAGGGCGTCGGCTTCCGCTGGTTTGTCGAACGCGAGGCGCACATCTTGCAAATTGCGGGATGGGTTCGCAACAATCACGATGGCAGCGTCGAAGTGGTGGCCATGGGGACGCGCGAACAGTTGGCGGGACTGCGATCGCGTCTGCAGGAAGGTCCGCGAGCGGCACGCATAGATGACGTAGAAGAATCTGAGGCCGAGCTGGTCGCGGGACTCAAATCATTTCAGGTTCGAGGAGCTTAACTGAGGATGTCGAACAAGCCAGTGGATTGCGACAGGTTGAAGAAGCTGATCCGGGAGGTACCCGATTTCCCGAAACAAGGCATCCTGTTCTACGACATCACCACGCTACTCAAGGACAAGCTCGGCTTCGCTCGCCTGATTGACGCGCTCTCGGAGAACTATATCGGCAGAGAGATTGACCTGGTGCTCGGCATGGAGGCGCGCGGATTTATCTTTGGACCAGCCCTCGCTTACCGCCTGAATGCTGGATTCGTTCCGGTCCGCAAGCCGGGCAAGCTTCCCGCCGAGACGGTGAAGATCAGCTATGAGCTTGAATATGGTAGCAACGCGCTGGAAGTCCACAAAGACGCCATCAAAAAAGGCCAGCGCATTCTGATCGTAGACGACCTGCTGGCCACCGGCGGAACGGCGGTCGCAACCGCGGATTTGGCAAGCGGATTAGGCGCAAAGATTGCGGGATTGGCGTTTGTGGTTGAACTCGATTTCCTGAAAGGTCGCGAAAAGCTGGCGAAATATGACGTGTTCTCGCTGCTGCACTATGATCGGTAACGTCGGCAGCAGTGCTTCGGGGCGCGACCGGGCTGAGTCGCCGACAGATCCTCTTGGCCGACCGCTTTAGTTCACCAGCTACTTTACCAAGTGTTCAACGGCCCGGAATAGACCGCTCCAAATCGCCAGGCTGAGAGCCAGCGACGCGGCGTAGGAGAAGATCGCAGTCCAGTTCCAACGAACATTTCTTTCCGATTCACGGGTCCACATGGGGGAGGGTCCTCGTTGTACCGATTCTGTAAGCAATCATGTGACCGTTTTTTCTCTTCCGCAAGTAATTGAAAAGATTCCCAGAACCTCAACGGCCGCTTCGTGAAGGTGTGTGAAATCGCCATGCACCCAAGAATCTCGCGCTGGCATTGCCGAAGTTCGCTGCCGAGATTTTGGCACTGTAGCCGCTCCGCGGTCAGGTCCATCCGGTACTCTGAGGGCACCCAGCGATGGTGGTAATCTAGGCCCTCAGTGGATGATGCATGGTCGCAGTCTTGAGTTCGATACCTCGCTTGGCGCAGAAAACGATCCGACTTTTCCTTGTCCTGACTTCCGCGCTGGTTGGCGTCGGCGCCAGTGTCGATTCCAGCCCGCTCCCGCCTTCCATCACTACGGCGCCACTCTCAGTCGACCAGGTGGTAAACAATCTCGTCCAAAAAGATGAAGAGCGGGCTCAGGCTCTGCGCCATTACGAGTCCACCCGAGTCTATCGCCTCTCCTATCACGGATTCCCGGGTGATCGAGAGGCTGAAATGACCGTGGTGGCGACTTATGACAGTCCTTCCACCAAGAACTTTAAAGTCATCTCGCAAACTGGATCGAAGGTGATCATCGACCGCGTTTTCAAACGGCTGCTGGAGAGCGAAAAAGAAGCCGCAGCGCCGGAAATGCACGCCCGCACGCTGCTGAACCGCGATAACTACGACATCGCGCTGGTTGGTTACGAGAGCGCGGGCGTCAATTCCTCGGGCGTCAGTTCTTCCGGCCAGGGCGGCCAATACGTGCTCGCCGTCTACCCGAAAGCGAGAAGCAAGTACGTCTATCGCGGCAAAGTGTGGGTCGATGGGACCGATTTTGCCGTCACCCGCATTGACGCCGAGCCGGCCCAGAATCCTTCATTCTGGACGAAGAAAAGCGAAATACATCACGAGTACATGAAGGTGGAGAAGTTCTGGCTGCCCCGGCGCAACGAGTCAGTAAGCTACATTCGCCTCGGCGGGCGCGCCACTTTGACGATTGAATACAGCAACTACCGCGTGACCGATTCGCGGCAATCGGGAAACGCCGCCAAAGCGTCGCCTTCCGGCGTGGACGCCCACTAAAATACTCGTGGAGCGACGAGGGTCCCCGCCCGGCTGGACCGACGACGCGCCCGTCGCTCCAGATATATGACCCCTCTCGCAGTAGTACAATCCCGCCATGGATAGCCTGATCCAGCCGAGCGTAAATCCTACGACGGAGCGGCCAGAGTCCAGCCTGCGTCCGATTCTCATCGGGATCGTGATCGTAGGGATAGTGGTCGGTGTCCTAGCGCTGATTTTCCGTGCCGAGGAGAAGAAGCCTGCTGCACCTCCAGCTTATGCCGCGAACCTGAAATTCTCGGACCTGAAGACCAGCGCCGCGCAAAATTTTGTTGGCGCAACCGTCAGCTACATCGATGGTGTCATTACCAACACGGGCGATAAAAGCGTCATCCACGCGGTGGTGCAGGTCACGTTCAAGGACGACATGGGCCAGACGGCGCAGCGCGAAGAACTTCCCCTGCGCGTTCTGCGCACCGGCGGACCGTACGACGAAGCCGTGGATTTCAACCTCTCACCGCTGGCGCCCGGCGAGAGCAAGCCTTTCCGCTTGACCTTTGAGAACATTTCCGCGCAGTGGAACCACGCCTATCCCGATCTGCAGATCACGCAGGTCACTGTAAGGTAACACCGGCGACTCAGCCGCGCGGTCGAGAAATCACCGCAGCTTCCGCTGCAGCGGGGGCAGCCAATCGCTTTGAAATTCCGGATAGCGCGTCTGCGCCAGTGTGAGGGCTCGCTGGTAAGCCGCTCTGGCCTCATCGTTCCGGTGCAACTGCGTGAGCGCGTCGCCCAGAGCGACCTGGATACCGACATCGTCAGGCGCTATGGACACGGCGGCTTGCGCTTCAGCCAATGCCTGGAGTGCCTGAACCTCGCTTAGCTTTCCGCTTAATTTTCCATACGCCAATAAGTTCTCAGCCGCCTGCGCGTGGCCCATGGCCGCGAGCAACGGCACTTCGAACTCTCCGTGGAACACAAAGACTCCATCCGCGATTTTGTCGTCTGGTCGGAGCTCGCGGAACCTGGCATACGGATTCAGATCACCCGGGCCCCAGACTGCGGGGGAAAGCTCTGTGGCGCTGATCAGCACAGTTCCAGCGATGCGTGCCGGCATGTTTTCAACAGGGGGGCCCAATCTTTGGGGCAGAGTCTTGCACGGAATCTGGTAATAACCGGGATCGGCAGCCATGCGCCCAAAATAGTCGAACCAGCAGTCCTGAATTCCTCGCTCGTCCAGATATTTTTTGGTCAACTTGAGTTGTTGTCCCCAGTCCACGTTTGAATCGGTCAAGAACTTGTATGTATTTGCGGGGCCGCCCCAGATCTCATTTGCATAAGGAAGATAATTCGGGAAAGCATGGGCCGAAGAGACGATATGGAAAAGCACAAGCGCTGACACAACATAGATCCACGCGTTGCCTGAACGTCCAAAGCTTGAATGCCCAAGGCTCCAGGCGGCGTATGCGGCGAGAATCAATAGAAAAGGATAAATCGGGAGTATGTGGCGGATCCCGATGTTAAAGTCCGATCCCATTGCCGCCAGGAAATAGACTGCAGCCGGAACAGCCAGGAACAGAAACTCCCTCCGCTGGCTAGTGCGTTGCAGAGCGATCGCGACCGGGAAAAATAACAGCAACAGCAGAACTCCGATCGTCGACTTGATGAGGAACGCGGCCGGAAAGTAGAACCAACGCCCGTGAGGGTAGACTTTTCCGAACAAGTACGACGAAAAGTGTTGCGGCGTAATGGCGACGTCGGCAAAACCGAAAAGATAAGCTTGCGGCAGCAAGTGGTAATGGGCAAGCGCCGTCAGCAGCTTCTCTGCCCGGGGATGATGCATGTACGGAACGTACTGGCTAAAGGCGGGGACCGTCGGTGGACCACTTGGGCGCATGGGAAAATGAAAACCGTAAAAAGCCCACAAGATCCCAAGCGATAATACGACCACCACCGCCAGCGACGCGCCCAACCGGAGCGCGCATTTTAAGCTTCCGCCCGCGCCAAGTTTGGAGCCCGCATCACGCTGCATGGTTTCTGCGAGCGCGAGCAGGACAAGAGTTGGCAACAGTAGTACCGCCGAGTGTTTGGAAGCAAGCGCGAGCCCAGCACATAAACCTATCAGGAGCAGCCGCGCTACGGACGGATTCTTCAGGTAGCGATAAAAGGAATAGACCGTGGCGAGCAAAAACAGAGTCATGCCCATGTCCGTGGTCACGAGCGATCCATGAGCAATCAGGTTAGGCTCAAACACGAAGAGAAGCAGTGCAAGCAATCCAACCGCTGGCGCGAACATCTCAGAGGCAGCGGCCAAGACCAGCAGCGCCGTCAACACCGTGAGCATGGCTGCGGCCATACGGGCACGGAACAACATGGCGTCGGCGTTGTTGGAATACAGGAACTGCCTACCGCCCACAAGGCACGACACCTTGAAAAACATCTGTGGCGGAGGCGAATAACGCAGAGGCATGGCAAGCAGCGGAACGGCCGCCAGCAGTTTGACCAGCGGCGGGTTCTCGGGGTTGATGCCGAAATCCCCTTTTGTCCAATATGTGTATCCCGCAAGGGTGTGACAGCTTTCATCAAATGTCGCGGACTGCCGGTACGCGGGCACAGCGAGCTCGATCAGCAGAACCAGCATCAGAAGTACGACCGCGGCTGCAAACCGCACCTGTCGCAACTCGGGGCGTGGCTCTTTACGTGCCTCTTTATGTAACTCTGATGAAGTAGAAAGTAGGGCCATCCGTTCGCGCCATTATAGTCGCGGATGCATAGAGGCTCACTGCTCGGATCGACGACCCCGGACCGCGTCTTCTCCCTCCGTTACAATGGCCTCGTGCCTGACGTAAAACCATTCCGCCTCACGGAGTCTGTCAAAGCTGCGGGTTGAGCGTCCAAGCTGAGTCCGGCGGCGCTGGACACGGTGCTTGGGAAATTAGCCCGGCAACAGGACCCGAATGTGCTGGTCGGCTTCGATCATGCCGACGACGCTGGCGTGTATCTGCTCACGCCCGAGACGGCGCTCGTGCAGACGGTGGATTTTTTTACGCCCATCGTGGATGATCCCTACACCTTCGGCCAGATCGCTGCTACCAACGCACTCAGCGACGTCTATGCCATGGGTGGAAAGCCTCTGACTTCGCTGGCGCTCGTCTGCTTTCCCGATAAAGCCGATCTCAACATCCTCGAGCGCATTCTAGCCGGAGGCTTGTCGAAGATGATCGAGGCCGGATGCACGGTGGTCGGAGGCCACAGCATTCGCGACGAGGAAACGAAATTCGGATACTCGGTCACCGGAGTGATTCATCCCAAACGCGTGCTGACCAATCAAGGCGCGCAACCCGGCGACCGGTTGCTGTTCACCAAGGCGCTAGGCACGGGCGTCATTTCGACCGCGATCAAGAAAGGCGTCGCCAAGCGGGAGTGGATCGACGCGGCAGTGAAGTCGATGACAACTTTGAATAAGGCAGCGGCCGAAGTAATCGTCAACGGTCGTACTGGAACGGCCGACGACCAACGACCAACGACTAACGACGCCTTTGCTGTCCACGCCCTCACCGACGTCACCGGCTTCGGCTTGATCGGGCACGCTCGCGAAATGGCGCTGGCATCGGACGTCAGCCTCGTTTTTCAGGCTGCCAACATTCCTGTACTGGAGGGCGCGTTCGATTGCATCCACGCGGGCTACATTCCCGGCGGACTCAAAGCGAATCGTGAGTTTGCCGAGTGCGTGGTGGGCTACGATTCGTCGGTGCCTGAAGACATCCGCACGCTGCTCTTCGACCCGCAAACCGCCGGAGGACTGCTGATCTCGGTTGCCGCCGGAGACGCCGGCAAGCTCACGGACGCGCTGCAGGATGCTGGGGTTCCCGCAGTCGAAATCGGCCAGATGATACCGCGGACGAAACCTTTGATCCGAGTCAGTGATTAGTGCGTTCCCCGCCGGTCTGCGTTGATCATCGCAAGTTGATCAATGCGAAGAGGTGGGCCAGGTGATGGTCATCGTGTTCCGCCACGAAGTACAGATGGTCCACGAGCCGCATGGGCGTTTTCAGGCGTGGGTGGGGAATGGCGCGAGCGACAATTGCGGGATCGATCTGCTCCGCTTTGCTCACCAGTCGCGAGCGGGCGCTTTGGAACTCGGCCAGGATCTCATCGATTGGGCGCAGGTTGTGCTGCGCTTCGAAGGTCTTCCGATTGCTCAAATCAGCCACGGCCAGCAGTGATGCCCCCGTTAGGTAGTTATCGACTCGCGCCATCCATAGAGGTTCGAGGTCGAGCAAGTGCCCGGCATGTTCCTGGGCCGACCACTTGGCATTTTCGCACGGTCTTCTGATCAGGACGTCACGATCAGCGGCGCGTGCGATTTCTTCCAGCCGGGCCGGCGTGCCACGCAAGCGTACGCACAGGTTGGGATGCTGCTCCACCGGAAAGGTGAAATCAAACTTCCGTTCAAACCAAATTGGCGGTGGATTCATGGCTGCCTAGAAGATGCCAAAGTACGCGGCGGCGACGCAATTTGTGGAACATTTTCGGGCAGTCGGCACCTACCCCGCAGCTGTTGCATCTATACTCCCAAATCGTGGACTATTAATTTCTGCGAAAGGAATCCTCGAATGAAAACCCGCAATCTTGGACGTTCTGGTCTGAAAGTTTCCGCCCTCGGTTTGGGCTGCATGGGCATGTCGGAGTTTTACTCTGGACGCGATGACGCTGAATCGATCGCGACCATTCATCGGGCGCTCGAACTCGGTATCAACTTTCTTGACACTGCTGACGTCTACGGGCCGCTGAAGAACGAAGAACTTGTCGGTCGCGCGCTCGTTAGTTGGGGAATCAAGGGCAAGCGCGACCAAGTCGTGCTGGCTACAAAGTTCGGGATTGTCCGCGATCCCAGCAACCCCAACATCCGGGGCGTCAGCGGCAAGCCCGACTACGTGAAGAAATCTTGCGAAGGGAGTTTGAAGCGGCTGGGCGTCGACCACATCGATCTCTACTATCAGCACCGCGTCGATCCCGGTACGCCGATTGAGGAAACAGTGGGCGCGTTGGGGGAACTGGTCAAGGAAGGCAAGATCCGCCATATTGGCTTGTCGGAAGCCAGCGCCAACACTCTGCGGCGGGCGGTGAAGCTGCATCCCATCGCGGCGCTGCAGACCGAGTATTCGCTTTGGACGCGCGATCCGGAGGACGAAATCCTGGCGGCCTGCCGCGAACTGGGCATCGGTTTTGTTGCCTACAGTCCGCTTGGGCGAGGATTTCTTACCGGCCAATTCAAGAAGTTCGACGACCTGGGGGCGGATGATTATCGCCGCTTCTCGCCGCGCTTCCAGGGAGAAAACTTTCAGAAGAATCTCGATCTCGTGAAGGCAGTTGAAGAGATCGCGCGCGAGAAAGGATGTCAGCCATCACAACTGGCGCTGGCCTGGGTGCTGGCGCAAGGGGACGACATTGTTCCGATTCCCGGCACGAAGCGGCGCAAGTATCTCGAGGAAAACGCCGCGGCGGTGGATTTGAAACTGACTCCGGATGATCTGCGTCGCCTGAATGAAGTGTTTCCGTCTGGCGCGGCGGCGGGATTGCGCTATCCGGAACATATGATGAACCTGGTCAACGGATAATTCGAACTGTGTGGTGACGCCGACGCTGCGGAGCTTCGCTCCGCGGGACAGCCGAGGGCGGCTGACCCTACGTGAGCCTTGCCGGGTGCGACGCCCTCTGCAACTTAGCCGCCCAGAAGTTTGTTTACCTCGGCGTAATGTATAGCTCCCTCCATCGCGTTATATGTTCCGGAGGTCTTGATCTCCTCCGCGATTCTTCGCAGCAGTCCGAGCGTGGCACGGATGGGGCCCGATCCCACGCTCACGCGAGCAACTCCCAGCTTTGCTAGTTCCGGAATCGAGGGCGTTCCTACGCCCGCGAGAATGTTAAGTGGACACTCGACGGCTTTCGCGAGCCGTTCAATGGTCTCGGCATCTTTGAGTCCCGGGGCGAAGACGCAATCGGCGCCGGCGTCGCGAAATGCAACCAGCCGCCGCAACGCTTCGGAGTAGTCGGCGTCGGGATTGCCTCCCGCGAGCAGGTAGATTTCAGTGCGAGCATTGATCACAATTTGCTCTCGCAGTTGCACGGCAGCCTCGCGTGCCGCCTGAATCTTTTCGACCGCCAACTGTAAGGAGCTTAGAGGCTGATCCTGACGACCGCTTGCGTCTTCCAGGTTCATTCCGACGACTCCAGCCTGAATCAGTTCGCGCGTGGTCCTGGCGGCGTCTTCAGGAGTGGAACCATATCCCGATTCGACGTCAGCGGTCACAGGCACATGAACGGCGCGAGCGATGCGGGCGATGCGAGCCATCATTTCCTCACGTGGAATGCGTTGGCCGTCGGGATAGCCCAGCGAAAAGGCTATGCCCGCAGAGGTGGTTGCGATCGCGGGAAAGCCAGCTTCTTCGAAGATGCGGGCGCTGGCCACATCCCACGCATTCGGCAGGATGAGCACACCTGGTCCGCGATGGAGCTGCCGGAACTGGATCGCTTGGTTGGTCTGGGACTCCATAAATTATCTCTTTTTTTCCAGCCGCGTCATCGGCCGCGAGCTTTTTCGCGCATGCGCTTTACGAAGCTGGGGACGTGAACCACGGCTCGGCCCACCGTGCCGCTCCCGATCTCCTGTGTGCCGTCGTGGGCACGGACACGCATGATGTAGGAGCGGCCGTCAAACGATTCCAGTTCCGCTTCGGCGTGAATTCGCATTCCGATCCCGCTGGCGGCGCGGTGTTCGACGTGGATGGAGATGCCCACGGTGATTTCTCCCTCATCACAGAATGGCTGGAGCGCCTGGAAACTGGCGGTTTCCATCAGGCGAATCATGTCGGGAGTCGAATAGACCGGTGGCAGCTCCGGATGATGGGCGGAGAGGGTGTGCCTCAACTCGACGGTTTCAGCCGCCTCGCCGCGCACGCCGATGGGGATGGGTCGGGCCATTCTTCAAAACGGGATGGCAAAAGTAAGACGCAAACGGCAGCAGAAAGCGCACTTAGAGGGGCGTCAGATTTCGGTTAGCTTCCGGCATCGCTAAAAAGCGATGCCGGGATACGAAGCCAAATCTTCCGAAACTACGCTGCCACCTGTTCCGTCCTCCGCGCCTCGAAGCCGTCCAGCACGCGCCATAACGCTTTGGCGGTATTCTCGGCGGCAGCCAATGCTTTTTCGGCCGTCTCCGGATTGGCTTTGACCCGCTTCGCAAGCTGATCGCGCCACACATTCGCGTGTCGCAGGTCGGCGACGGCGTGCAGAATGAAATAGCCGCGGGTCTTCTGATCGGCGCCGTAGAGTTCGCGCAGGACGCGATCTTTTTCCTGGGCCAGGTGTGGCACTTGCGATTCGTAGGCATAGAAAGCCGCCAGCGCCTCCTCCGGAGTCCCTTCACTGGCGACGCGGTGGAACCAGGAGATGAGCTTGCGCACTTCGCCAACCGGCCGCCGTTTCGGAATGCGCCCACCGCCGACGCCTTCGACGAAGTCTAGCCACAGTTCGGAGTGCGAACGTTCCGGCTCGCCGAAGGAGTCTTCGCCGCCCTTCTCATCGGTCATGTTGGCGAGAACGGCGCGGCGCAGTTCGCCTTCTTCCAGCCGGACGCCGAGCTGCGCCAGATAGCCGGGGAAGGCCTCCACGTGAGGGTAGTAATCCTCGGCGTATTCGCGCAGATCGTCGCGGGTCAGTTCGCCCTCCGACCAGGCTTTGTAAAAGGGGTGACAGAGCAAATTGTAGGGATGAATGCGTTCTTCGAGTAGAGACACAAATGCGTTCGTTTCCATAATTGGCCTTTCTATGATTTGCCTCGATAACCTCTAACTATACGGTCGGGACGGGCGGATCACAAGGGTGCGCTTTTGGTTCGAAGCGGTTTGTTGCAACAGAAAGATAATAAACAACTTAGCATAGATCCAAATGAGACAGTATGCGCATAGGTTAGGTGGGAATCGTGATTGTAGTGCGGTTGTTCTTAGTCTTGCTCGGAAGTTCGTTCAAGTCTTTGGGAACTTTCCGGCGGGTTGAGACATTACAGCTTATGAAGGAGACTTCAGGAGCCACGGGTTGAGAGGACGCCGCGGCTGGCGTGGAGATAATGATCAGCGACGAAGCCTTAATGGCCCAGTTCCAAGGTGGCTCGCAAGAGGCGCCCAAACTCCCCTTGGCTGTTGCCGATCTCAAAACCCTTGGCCGTGTCGAAAACGAATCGCAATCCGGCGAAGAAGTCACCTCGCAGCACACGGACTTGGTCGCTCGCCTAAAAAACTCACGTGAAACCGAGCAGCGCTTCCGTACTATCCTTGAGCAGCGCTCGGGCAATGCGGTCGAGATTCTCCAAGTGGAGCAGGGCATCGCGCGCGTTCGTGGCGATATAGAACGCATGGAAGCGGAGCAGAAGGCGCTCGAACACCGTATAGACTTCGCTACCGTCGAGCTGCAACTCTCGGAAGAATACAAGGATCAGCTACAGGTCGTGCCGCCCTCGACCTCAACCCGTCTAAGGAACGCCGCCATCGAGGGATATCGCAACGTGGCGAACGGAGTTGTGAGCTTGGTCCTGTTCCTGCTTTCGACGGGGCCGAGCCTGCTGCTTTGGGGCGCGGTTCTGTTCTTTCCGCGCGCTTGGCTTGGAAGGGACTGCGGCGTCGCTTCGCTTCGTAAGATTCTCTCCCGACCGCCGCGTACGTGCCTGCCAGGGCCTTGTGCGCTGGATCACATCGTCCCTGCTCGCTGAGACCGCAAAATATCGGAGGACGGAGGGCACAATCATGCAGGGAAACGAAAAGGTCATTGAGCAGCTGAACGCGGCTCTAAGCGCAGAGTTGACGGCGATTGTGCAGTACATGACCCAGTCGGAGATGTGCCAGAACTGGGGCTATAAGCGGCTGGGCGAGCGCACGAAGGTGCGGGCCATCGAGGAGATGAAGCACGCGGAAGGGCTGATTGAGCGCATCATCTTCCTGGACAGCATACCTACTGTCGATGTTGGATTGAAGCCGCAACTGGGCAGCAAGGTGCAGGAGCAGATGGAGATTAATCTTAAAGACGAGCAGGATGCGGTGCGTCAATACAACCAGGCTGTGAGGGTTTGCGTCGAGGCAAAAGACGATGGCTCCAAGGCTTTGTTCGAGCGCATGATTCAGGACGAAGACCGGCACGTGGATTACCTGGAAGCTCAGCTACATTCCATCAAGGAAATGGGCATTGGCAACTATCTATCGCAGCAGTTGTAGGGCAGCGAATAGCCCTCCATCGCTCTGTCGAATCGAAGTGATAGATTGGTTGATCGCTTCCGCGCAAGGATGGCTGCCATGTCGATTCCACTTTCTAACGAAATAAGGGCTTTGCTTGATGGCCCCAACTTCGCGCATCTGGCCACGCTCATGGCTGACGGCTCACCCCAGAGCGTACCGGTCTGGGTGGGCCGTGAAGGTGACCTTATTCTGATCTGTACCGGCGAAGGTTCACTGAAGGCGAAGAACACACGGCGCGATCCGCGGGTCTCGCTCTCGGTCGTCGATTTCCACGACCCGTACAAGGAGGCGCAGCTTCGTGGCCAAGTGGTCGAGCGTCGTCCCGATGGCGATTTCAAGTACATGGACGCCATCTCGCACAAGTACATTGGGAAGCCTTTCCCCTTTCGTAGCCCGGAGGGGAGAGTGGCGCTGATGATCGAGATCGAGAAAGCGCGATTCACCAAGCTCCCTTTTGAACATACGCCACCCAAATAGGATTCTCCGCACGGCAACCTGTTCTTACGGCGCGTCCTTCCGCGACCCCTTTCTTGCGAGTGGAAAATGCGGTAGCGTATCATCGTGGCGCGGAACCAGATCCATCCCATACTGGTACCCACAATCATGCTGACAATGGTTGCGGGCTTTGGAACTGGAGTTGGGGTTGATCCCCAATGGGGAATGCTCGGTGTCTAACCCTACCGGCACATTATCCGCGGGCGATGTCGTCGGCAACTACAAGATCCTCGGCCTGGCCGGAGCCGGCGGCATGGGCGTGGTATATCGCGCGCTCGATATAAAGCTGGAGCGCACGGTCGCGCTGAAGTTTCTTCCCGAGCACTTGGTTTCAAGCAGCGACGACAAGGAGCGGTTTCTGCGGGAAGCGCGCTTCGCCTCTTCGCTCGACCATCCCAACATCGGCGTGATCCACGGGCTGGAGGAAACCAGCGACGGGCGCTCCTTCATCGTGATGGCGTATTACGCGGGCGAAACGCTGGTGGGAAAGATGCGCCGCGGGCCGCTTCCCCTGGCGGAAGCGGTGGACATCGCCATCCAGATGGGAGAGGGTTTAGCGGCGGCTCATGCGGGCACGGTGGTGCATCGCGACATCAAGCCTTCGAATGTCATCCTGACGCAGAGTGGTGTGGCGAAGATTGTGGACTTCGGGCTGGCGCGGCTGGCGTCTACGGGCAGCACGCAGAGCATAAGCACCGCGGGAACGATCGGGTACATGTCACCGGAACAGACGGTCGGCAAGTTCGTCGACCAGCGCACCGATATATGGGCGCTGGGTGTTGTGCTGACGGAAATGGTGACGGGGAAGAATCCGTTTTCGCGGGAAACGCCGGCGGCGACAATTTATGCGATCCTGAACGACCCACCGCTGCCGATGGACGAAATCCCGCTCGATCTGTTGCGCGTGATCTACCAGGCGCTGTCGAAAGAGCCGGAGACGCGCTACCAGAATTGCCGCGAGATGGTGGTGGATTTGAAGGATGTCCGCAGCCGGCTTGAGCCCGAGGCGACAGCGGCACAAGCCGGCAGCCGGCCATCTTCGCGAGCGTCGTCCCGCACGTCTTCCCGCACGTCTTCCCGACCAACGTCCCGGCCGTCCGGGTCGACGGCGTCGGAACTAAGAAAGCAGATTGAACAAGCCTCGCGCCCAATCTGGGGCTTGGCTGCCGCGCCGGTGTCGCGGTTAAATCGCTGGCTGGGCGCGGCAGGAGTTGCGGTAGTTGTCGCGGCAGTGCTCTCGTTTATTCCGGCGGTGCGTGAACGGGTGGCGGGATGGTTTGGGCATCAGGAAGAGCACATCGCGGTGCTGCCGTTTGAGAATGTAGGGAGTGATCCGGCGAACGAGGAGGTGTCCGCCGGACTGATGGACAATCTGGCCAGCCGCCTGACGAATCTTGAAGCGGGCAAGCAGTCGCTATGGGTGGTACCGACCAGCGAGGTGCGACGGCAGAAGATCAGCGATCCGGCGTCGGCGCTGCGTCAACTGGGAGCGACGGTGGCATTGGAAGGAAGTCTGCGGCGCGACGGACAGACGATCCACATGACGGTGAATCTGATCAATACGAAGAACCTGCGGCAGATGGGCTCGGTGACGTTGGAAGATCGCGCGGGAGACTTCTCGTCGTTGGAAGACGAGGTGGTGGCACGCATAGCCAAGCTGATGCGCATCGAGGTAACGCCGGAGATGCTGCGGGCTGGGGGCAGCCCGGCCAATGCCGGCGCGTACGAGTTGTACCTGAAGGCGCTCGGCTACACCCAGCGCTATGACAAGGCGGGGAACCTCGACCTGGCCATTGCGGCGCTCGACAATGCGGTGAAGGCGGACCCTCGCTTTGCCCTGGGATTCGCCCAGCTCGGCGAAGCCTACCGCCTGAAATACCGGCTGGACAAAGACAAGAAGTGGATCGATGAAGCTCTGGCGAATTGTCAGAAAGCGCAGCAACTGGACGATCGCCTGCCCATGGTCTACGTGACGCTGGGGAAAATCCACAGCTACACGGGGAATTACGAACTCGCCTTGCAGGAGAGCCAGCGCGCGCTACAACTCGACCCGCGTAACGCGGATGCGATCATTAGCCTGGCTAGGTCTTACGAAAGCGCGGGACGCATCGCCGATGCGGAAGCTGCCTATCGAAAAGCCATCGCACTGCGTCCCGATTCATGGGACGGGTATAACCAGCTGGCGGGTTTTTTGTTAGATCACCGGCGTTACGACGAATCCGTGGCGCAGTATCGCCACGCCATTGAGCTCACTCCCGACAACGCGGCGCTCTATCTCAACCTGGGCGCGGTCTACTCCGACATGGGAGACAAGCACTACGCCGAGGCCGAACAGATGCTGCGGAAGTCGATCGCCCTTGAGCCCACCTATCCCGCCTACGCCAATCTTGGATATCTCTACCTCCAGGAGCAGAAGTTCGCCGAAGCCGCCACCGCGACTGAGAAAGCCCTGCAACTGAACGACAGGGACTACGTTGTCTGGGGCAACCTGGCGTCTGCCTATGCAGGCCTCAAAAACAAAGAGAAGGAAGGCCAGGCGCGCGACCATGGGATCGCCCTGCTCGAACAGGCGGCCCTTGACACGCCGCGCGACGCGATAGTGCAGTCCACTCTGGGAATGCTGTACGCCAAGAAAAAGTTGCGCGAAAAGGCCATTTCTCGCATACAATCGGCGCTCGCGCTTTCGCCCGACGATTCGAACGTTCTGGCAGCCGTCGGCGTAGCCTACGAAGACCTGGGCGATCGCGCTCAGGCGTTACAGTACATCGAAAAGAGCCTGCAGAAAGGCTATGACCTTGCGGACCTGAAGAATACTCCGGACCTGCAAGGCTTGCTCTCGGATCCCAATTTTCGGCCCAGCGGAAAGTAAATAAATTCAATTCGATAAGGAGTCAGCCATGGCCGCACGTGTCATTCCGTTTGAAGATACTGCTACAGCGAAGAACATCAGCATCACCGCCACCGACGCCATCCCGGAGGGTTGCATCCTCACGATGTTGCAGAACGCCGTTACCTTCACCAACAACTCCGGATACGTGATCGATATTAAGTTCAACCCCAAGGGTATTTTCACCGACGTAATCGGTCTCACCCCAACCTCTCCGAACAATTTCAATACCCAGCCGGCGCCCGCGAATATCGCCGTGAACTATAACGTAACCGTGTACGAACCCGGGGAGACAGTGATAAACGGCCCCTATGCCATCCAGACAGGAACTGGCTACATGGTTGTCACGGTTAGCGGCAGCGGGGATAACCTGACAAACGTTCCTGTCGACGTGGCAATCCCTGTCGGGGGCAATCTGATGATGTATACCAGCAGCAACAACGTATACCCGGTCTCTTGGACCGATGGCGACCCGTTCACTCAGCCAATAACGACTGTGGACAATGCGTCCCACACGGACAACCCCCAAGATGGCTCTGGGCAGTTCCCCTACCAAGTCGAGCAACCCTCCCCGAACAACACCCCAGGCGCGGGCCAAGTAATCGTCCGGGGTACGTAGCGGCGCGTGGTGACCCTAACCTCCTTTGACGGGTGCGCCGACCTTTTACGGTGGTTGGCGCGCCGTCGAATCTGAAGGCCAGGTTTCGAAAGGCGAGCGGGGAGTGCTACGATCTCTCCACCAAGAGGGGAATTGTGTCTCTGAGATTATTTCCCAATTCTAGATGACCTGGATTCGCACCATTCCGTTCGCGGAAGCTGATGACGAACTGCGGCAGGCGATGGAAGCGCAGAAGGCGCTTTATCCGCAGGAGTACGCGGTTCCGATTCATCCTGCCGAAGGCGGCGGCTCGCAGGGCGTAACCTCGCAGATCGTGGCCTCGCACTCCTTGATTCCGCAGGCGCTGTACCATGCGTTCTCGACGTTCGGCGCGCTCATGTCGCGTGACTTGCCGCTCCAGAGGCGTCATCACGAGATGATTGCCACCATGGTCTCGGTGATCAACCGGTGCGTGTATTGAATCGAGTCCCACGCAGAGTTTCTGCGTCGCGTCACGCTGGATAAAGAACTGGTCGAAGCGCTGGAACGCGATTACACCACCGCGCCCATCACGCCGCAGGAGCGCGTGATGATCGATTACGTCGTGAAACTCACCAAAGACGCGACCAAGGTCTGGAAAGACGATCACGAGAAATTACGAGCGGCAGGCTTCGAGGATCGGGCGATCCTGCAGATCACGTTGATTGCATCCTGGTTCAACTACATCAACCGCGTGGCTGACGCGCTGGGCGTGGGGCGGGAAGGGTAGGCCACGCCCCTACTCGTTGGCCACCCGCCGGTGCGGTTTCACTGCCAGGCAACGGGCGAAGATCGCCGACACCTGCGGAATCTCCTCTTCATTCAACCGGATCGCGCTGCCCAGTTTCTTCAAAGCCGCATTCAGAGCGGCGGGCTGTGTTCCGGTCAGTTCCGTGAGTTGCTGCCACTCCCGCGCGACCGGAATGCGCTCGTCGGTTTCGGCGTCTTCGCAAAACTGATCGGCCGCTTCCGGAGGAGTTCCGTACTCGTCAGCGACATCCTCGTGGAAGTAGCCCCTCAGAAAGGCATGCAGCGCGGGAAAGTTGGCTGCGGTGATTTCCGGTTTCGAGTTCATTAGCGGCACTCCGGATAAGAAGTCAAAACATAGTAATCGTTGGGCCCGGCGTATTTTAGTACGATCAGTGCGTGCTCGCACACGCGCGAGTGAATTTCGCCGCGATTCATGGTGCGGCCGATCGGAACGTCGCTGTCGTAGTCCAGGACCAAGTTGGGGTGTCTCCCCGGCCGGCTGAGCCAGTTCTGGATTTGGCCCTGCGATTGTGCGATGGCGGTGCCCACGGCGCGCTCCGCAGTCGAGCGGTCGGTGTAGGTCGACGCGCCGGTAATGTTGCGTTCCCGTTCCAGGCGCTGGCGCAGTTGCTCCTCGGTCTGTCCCACATGCTTGCGCAGGATGTGGCCGCCGGCGGCCTCGTCCTGCCTGAGGTCGCGCACGGCACCATTTGCCGCGCGGCTCTCAGTCCGCGCTGCAATCGAGGACAACGGCGCCGAACTGGCGCCACTCGTGCAAGCGGGCGGCTGGCACGAGATGAAGGCGCACATTCCGAGTGCGACGACGATCCGAATTGCGAAGATACGAACTGCGGGAAACCTTGTCATCCGACCCCAGACTATTGGCAGCGGGCGCAGCCATCCATGTAAAGTTCTGGAAATTGTGCTACTAAACAGGGTGTGCGGGCAAGTGTGCTGGATTCGCTGGACGATTTTGAGCGCTGGGGCGACGACTGCGCCTACGTGTTTCCGCGAGGCTACCGGCATGAGCGTTGGAGCTACCAGCGCGTCGCCGGAGCCGCGTATCAGTTTGCGCGCGAGCTCGAGGCGCGCAAGATTGCTAAGGGCGATGCGGTCCTATTGTGGAGTCCGAACTGTGCCGAGTGGGTCGCGGCGTTCCTGGGATGCGCGCTTTGCGGGGTCATTGCCGTCCCCGTGGATGATGCTGCCAGCCCGGATTTTGCGCGGCGCATCAGCGCGCAGGTGCGAACCAGGCTGGTGTTGTGTCCGCGCGAGCGGGCCGCGATCTTCGACGGGTTCGACGCACAGAAGACAGTGCAGAAGCTCGTAACCATCGACCCCGCCGATCTGGCGGTTGCCATCGCAGAACATTCATCGCAACGCTTTCGTCCCGCGCAGATTCAGCCTTCCGATGCGCTGGAAATTGTTTTCACGTCGGGCACCACGGCTGAGCCCAAGGGTGTGGTGCTTACCCACGCCAACGTGGTCGGCAACCTGGCACCGATCGAAATCGAAATCAAAAAATACTTGAAGTATGAGCGGCTGGTGCATCCGATTCGCTTCTTAAACCTGTTACCGCTGAGCCACGTTTTCGGACAATTCCTGGGAATTTTTCTTCCTCCGCTGCTCGGCGGTACGGTCGTGTTCGAGAACACATTCAACCCAACCGAGGTTATGGCGACGATCCGCCGTGAACGCGTCTCAGTGCTGGTGGCCGTCCCGCGCATGATTGAATCGCTGAAGCAGAAGATTGAACGCGAGGTCCAAGATGCGGGCGTCCGCGAGAGTTTTGCCGCGCGCTACTCCGCCGCCGCGAGCCAGCACTTTCTGCGGCGCTGGTGGACCTTTCGCGACCTGCGCCGCCAGTTCGGATGGAAGTTTTGGGCCATGATCAGCGGCGGCGCCGCGCTCGATCGCGAGACCGAAGAGTTCTGGCATCGCCTGGGATATGCCGTGGTCCAAGGATACGGATTGACCGAAACGACTTCGCTGATCAGCTTGAACCATCCCTTCCACACTAGCCGCGGCTCCATCGGCAAGGTTCTCCCGGGGCGCGAAATCAAGCTGGCGGACGATGGAGAGATTCTAGTGCGCGGCAGCGGCGTCGCCAGCGGCTATTGGAACGGGCACGAACTGCAGCCGGTCGCAACCGATGAAGGCTGGTATTGCACCGGCGACCTGGGCGCGCTCGATGAGCAAGGGAATCTTTTCTTCAAGGGACGCAAGAAAGAAGTCATCGTTACGCCCGCGGGGATGAATATTTATCCGGAGGACCTCGAAGCAGCATTGCGAGGTCAGAAAGAGGTTCGGGATTGCGTGGTCGTCGGGCTGGAGCGCGGCGGAAATGCCGAGCCGTGTGCCGTGCTGATTCTGCGCGATGCTCAGGCTGTTGATGTGAAGACAATCGTGCAGCGCGCCAATGAAACGTTGGCCGAATATCAGCGGATGCGCAGCTGGTTCGTCTGGCCCGACGAAGACTTCCCCCGCGGTGCCACGCAGAAGCCGCGCCGCAACGTGATTCGTGACGCGGTAGAGGCAGGCCTCCGTGGTCAAGCGCTTGCGAACGCAGCCAGCCCGCTCTCCGAACTGCTGACGCGAATCACCGGCCGCCACATTCAAAACTTGCAGAATCTGACGCCGGACGCCAACCTGAAAAACGGCTTGGGGCTAAGCTCCCTCGAACGCGTCGAACTGCTTAGTGCGCTCGAAGACCGCTATCAGGTCGACCTCAGCGAAGCCGCGTTTGCGAATGCAGCGACCGTTGGCGATCTGGAAAAACTGCTGCAGGGTGAACGAGGTGGTCACTGCAAGCTTTATGCGCCGGTGTGGGAACGGGGCTCTGCCCCGCCACCACACAAGCATGGTTCTGAGTCTCAACAACGCGAGTTGCATTCGCTGGCCTTCCACTACCCACGATGGACCCTGCGCTGGCCGACCACGTGGCTGCGCCTGGCGTCGCATTATCTGCTGGCACGCCCGGCGATGTTTCTTCTGGGATGGCCGCGCGTGACGGGGCGCGAGAACCTGCACGGCGTTCGTGGTCCGCTGCTCGTCGTCTCGAACCATGTTGCCGATGTCGACGTCGGCTTCATCCACACGGCGCTTCCCGCGCGGATCCGCCACAGACTGGCAACTGCAACCGGCGGCGAGGCACTCGAACTGCTGCGCTCGCCTGGTCCGGATCGTCCGTGGTTCGCCCGGATTTATGCCCGCGTGCAGTGGGTGCTCGGTGTCGCGGTGCTGAACCTGTTCCCGCTGCCGCGACAGGCCGGCTTCCGCAAGAGCTTTGCCTACGCCGGAGAGGCCGTCGATCGCGGCTATAGCGTGCTTGTCTTTCCGGAGGGTAAGCATACTGAAGACGGCAAGCTATTTCCGTTCCGCACCGGGGTCGGGCTGCTCGCCAACAATCTGCGCATTCCGATTCTTCCGATGCGGATCGATGGCCTGTTTGAAATCAAGAAGGCCGGAAAGAAATTTGCACTGCCGGGAAAGATTCAAGTGCGCATCGGCAAGCCCTTGCAGTTTGCGCCGGAAACCGACCCGGAGGAAATTGCGCGGCTGCTGCAAAGGGCGGTTGAGGAGCTGAAGTGAAAGTTCCCAATTCTCCCCGCGTCCATCCGGGTTTCAATCCTCCCACTGCGATCAGTCCACAATACGTCGTTTGACAACTATCCATATTTCTGCAAGTATAGAAATATGAAGGCAGGCCAATCGAAGAAATCCGCCGAGCAAGTCGCCAAGTACGCCGACATGTTCTCTGCCATGGGAACAGAGCCGCGATTACGGATCATGCAGTTGTTGCTGTCTGCTCATCCGGAAGGTCTGGTCGTCGGGGAGATTCAGGAAGAGCTGGATATTCCAAACTCCACCTTGTCGCATCATCTCGACAAGCTCAAAGCGGAAGACCTGGTCCATGTTCAGAGAGAGAGTACCTTTCTCCGCTATACCGCAAACACAGACGCGCTTCAGGAATTGCTTCAGTTCCTGTACTCCGAGTGCTGTACTCGCAACAAAGCTGTAAAACCCGAAGAGATCGTTCAAATCTGCAAGTAGGAGGAAGAGCATGAGTGGCACGCACGTTGATATTGACATCAAGGAAATCGTTAAAGAAAAATATGGCCAAGCGGCCTTGCGAGTGAGCAGCGGCGGCAGTTCGTGCTGTGGTGCGACACCCGGCAGCGGGTGCAGCGATCCGATCACGTCCAATCTTTACGACCCATCCCAAGCACAGCAGATTCCTGAAGAAGCTCTTTTGGCCTCGCTAGGCTGCGGCAATCCAACTGCGCTGGCGAAGCTAAGCCCGGGTGAAGTTGTTTTGGACCTCGGTTCTGGCGGAGGAATCGATGTGTTGCTTTCGGCAAAACGAGTCGGTCCCACTGGCAAAGCCTACGGCCTGGACATGACGGATGAGATGCTCGCGCTGGCTAACGAGAACAAACGCAAAGCCGGAGTCGAAAACGTCGAGTTCTTGAAGGGCGAAATTGAACACATCCCACTCCCCGACGATTCGGTGGATGTCATCATTTCCAACTGCGTGATCAATCTTTCAGCCGACAAAGATCAGGTGCTGAGGGAGACCCATCGAGTGCTGAAACCGGGCGGACGCTTGGCTGTGTCTGACGTTGTCACTCGCGGCGAGATGCTGCCTGAGATTCGTCAGAGTGTGCTTCTGTGGGTTGGCTGCGTTGCGGGTGCTCTCGAGGAGAACGAATACCGCACCAAACTCGCGTCTGCTGGCTTCGAGAAAATTGAGATCGAGCCAACCAGAGTTTATCGCATAGCGGACGCTCGCGAGTTCCTATCCGGGCAAAACATCGACGTAGACGCGATTGCCCCGCAGGTGGACGGCAAGTTCATGAGTGCCTTCGTGCGGGCCATCAAGCCCGCAGGCGCTGCAGCGACAGCATGTTGCGGGCCGGCCTGCTGCAACTAGGAGACAACGAGTATGCAAGGGCACTACAACGCTTTATTTCTGTGCACGGGCAATTCCGCGCGCTCCATCATGGCCGAGGCCATTCTGAACTTCAAAGGCCAACCTAATTTCACGGGCTATAGCGCCGGAAGTCATCCGTCGGGAACGGTTCGACCGGAAGCCTTGAGACAGCTCGAAATGGCGCACATACCAATCCACGGTCTGCGCAGCAAGGCCTGGGACGAATTCTCTCTGCCCGGCTCGCCCAAGCTTGACTTCGTCTTTACGGTTTGCGATAACGCCGCGAAAGAGGTCTGCCCGGTGTGGCCGGGACAGCCGATGACCGCCCATTGGGGTGTTCCTGACCCAGCGGCAGTTCATGGGAGCGAAGCGGACGTGGAACGGGCGTTTCGCGAGGCATCTTTTATCCTGGATCGCCGAATCAGTCTATTTCTCTGCCTTCCACTGAAGAGTCTCGACGGCCTTGCGCTCAAGAGGGAGCTCGACAGCATCGGTCAGACGATGACGCCCGTCCCGCACGAGTAGCAGCGTCTTTCGACAAAGAGGCTGCCGCCTCGGGCAGTTTGCCGCAACATAGGGATCACCCATGAAGGCAACCAGTCGTCTCAGTTTTCTCGATCGTTATCTGACAGCGTGGATCTTCGCCGCCATGGTGGCGGGCGTGATACTGGGCTGGGTTGTGCCCGGAGTCGTACCGTTTCTGAATCGCTTCAACATCGGTACGACCTCCATTCCGATTGCGGCGGGGTTGATTTTGATGATGTATCCACCTTTCACGAAAGTGCGATATGAGGAGCTGCATGAGGTCTTTCGCAACAAGCGCGTGCTCGGCCTTTCACTCGTGCAGAACTGGGTTGTAGGGCCGATTCTGATGTTTGTTCTGGCCATTGTCTTCCTGCGCGGATATCCGGAATACATGGCTGGGTTGATCATGATCGGTCTCGCACGCTGCATCGCGATGGTCATCGTGTGGAACGAACTGGCGCGAGGCGATACGGAATATGCAGCAGGTCTGGTGGCCTTCAATTCTCTTTTCCAGGTCTTTTTTTACTCTCTCTATGCCTGGATCTTCATTACGGTCCTGCCCGCCAAGCTCGGCCTTCGGAGTACCGTCGTCAATGTGTCTATTGCAGAGATTGCAAAGAGTGTATTTATTTATCTGGGAATCCCGTTTCTGGCTGGATTTCTGACTCGCACCGCATTGGTTCGTGCCAAAGGGCACGATTGGTACAATCGGAACTTCGTTCCTCGCATAAGCCCGCTGACGCTGGTTGCCCTGCTGTTCACGATTGTCGTGATGTTCTCCCTTAAAGGTGGGTACATTGTTCGCCTGCCCTTGGACGTCCTGCGGATTGCCGTGCCGTTGTTGATTTACTTCGTGCTGATGTTTTTGGTGTCCTTTTACATGGGCAAGAAGTTGGGCGCGGACTATTCCAAGACCACTACCCTGGCATTTACCGCCGCTTCCAACAATTTTGAACTGGCGATCGCAGTTGCCGTCTCGGTATTTGGCATCAACTCCGGAGCCGCATTCGCGGCTGTCATCGGCCCCTTAGTAGAAGTACCGGTGATGGTAGCACTAGTCAATGTGGCCTTCCATTTTCAACGCTTTTTTGTCCGCCACCCGGAAGCGACAGCCATCGAGCCGGTTTGTTCGCCTACCGCCCGGTGAGGATCATGGTGGACCGCTGGCGGGTGGAAACGTCCATGCTTGTGTGCGCTGGGTTACCGGAACAAGCATCCCCAGAAATACAAAAGGCCGGGCGATTGAGCCCGGCGATTCTTGCTGAGAAACTGTCGATCGCTGAGTTGAGCTAGATCAGTTTCCCGTTAAACTCGTTTTAGCCTATTTATTAAGCGTTCGCGTTTACCCATGCGCGAAAACTTACATCACCAAAGCTAGACCTTCCAGTTCGCGCTCCAGCACCGGCAGCGAACAGCCTGCCATTTCCACCCGTCCGGCGGCGTCGATCGCAGCGGTCTGCGAAACACCGTAGCCCCGCCCCGCCAAAAAAACCTGCAGCAGTTCCGCTGCTTCGCGGGAATCCACCATGCCGCCCTGGATCAGGTCGTTTCGCAAGGCGCATAGCTCAGTCACCGTAAATCTCTCTTTCATGGCCATTCTCACCTTCGACCTCCCTACCGTTGCTCACTTAGATTCATCGGCAACCGGATTCGTTACATGCAATCGTAATGCCGTAACTTTGGTACACCATCAAGTACGGATTGTTGGCCCCTTAAGTTCTTAGAACCCAAGATTTTGCAAAAGGTTGCGAGGCATTTGTCGGCAGGTGAGTGGGAAACATAACAACGGCAACCGGTGCAAGATGGACACTAGATTGACACTAAATGTCGTTTTGGGAGCGGGAGAAAACCCGACTTTGTCTGGGCTCGGTCGGCTCCGACTTCAGGCTGCGTCACTTCGGGCCGGGTCATTTTCAGGCTGGGTCAATTCAGGCAGGGTCATTTTCAGGCCGGGTCACTTTCAGGGGATCAATGATCGCGGCGTCAACCAGCATGATCGGGATGTCGTCCTGAATGGGGTAGACACGGCAGCATTCCCCGCATTTCAGACTTTGTCCGTTCGCGTTCAGGACCACCGGCTTCTTGCAAACCGGGCAGACCAGCATGGCGAGGAGATCCTGGGAAATCATAACGGGTCCATTGTAGCGCGAACGCCCACTTCTTCGTGGCAACACCGTCCTGTCCTTCAGGCCCTTCGTCGCCCCAGGCCGTCTCCGTCGCGATCAAATGTTACGCCAGTAACCTCGCGTAACCATTCCGTGATCTAAACATCTCGTCGCGGGCGTCTTATGATTCAAAGTGGTGTCTCGGCTCCACATCTCGTCGCTCCTCACGGGAGTTGGTCTCCTGCTGGCCTTTGCTCTGGCCTCGGCGGTGTTTCCCAACCCCTCATTTCGCGTGGCTATGGGAGATCTGGTCCCGCTGCTGGTGATTGTGGCTGCCTGCATCGTCTCCGCCCGAAACGCCTTCAACAGCCGTGGACACACACGTTTGTTCTGGAGTCTGGTGACGGCGGGCGCGGCGATGTGGGCCTTCAACCAGGCATCCTGGGCGTGGTTTGAAGTGGTGATTCGCAAACCGCTGCCCGACCCCTTTCAGGGCGATATCGTGTTGTTCCTCCACGTTGTCCCCATCATGGCGGCGGTCGCTATCCGCCCCCATCAGGCCGATGAGCGCGAAGGGATGTTGCCCAGCGCGGTGGATGTCCTCATCTTGCTGGTGTGGTGGGTCGTGGTCTATGCCTTCTGTGTTTTCCCCGAGGAATACATCATTACCGATGTGTCGGTGTACAGCCTGCGCTGGGATCTCCTCTATCTTGTTGAAGGAATCACTCTAATTGCGGTGTCCGCATCGGCATATTTCACCAGTTCCGGATCGTGGCGCGAACTTTATCGCAACCTTTTTTTCGCCAGCGTTCTCTACATATTCTCGTCGGAAGCCATAAATGCCGCCATCGCGCGCGGCACCTACAAGACTGGCGGAATCTACGACCTCCCTTTCCTTGCCGCTACGCTCACTTTCCTCTGGTTTGCAATCTCCGGGCGGCGCTGCCTTCGCGATACCCAGATACCATCGATCACGCGTCCCAGTCGCTCGGTCGTTCCTCAACTTGCAAAACTCGCCTTGCTCTCTCTCCCAGTCATGGGATATTGGGCCCTGTTCCTGAGCCACGATCAGCTTTATCTGCGCCAGGTCCGTTTTGGGGTGGCCATGGGCGGAGTCGCGCTCCTGGCTTTTGTCGTTTTCCTCAAACAACACCTGCTGGACCAGAGGCTTCTGCGGTTGCTCAAGCATTCGCGCCGGAGTTTCGACAACCTGCAGCGGTTGCAAGGAAGAGTGGTCCAACAAGCCAAGCTGGCTTCGCTTGGGGAACTGGTCGCGCTGGCCGCCGGCGAACTGGAATTCCCACTCTCGGCCATCCTGAACAACTCCGAACGCATGGCCGCCAGCAGCAACCTCAGCCGTGAGCAACTCGCTAACGCGCAGAAAATCGGCCAGCAGGCGCGGCGCACTCGCGAACTCGTCGGCGATTTGCTCAGTTTCGCCCAACAGACTCCGGGAGAGAAAGGTCCCCTCGAACTAAAGCCGCTTTTGCAGCGCGCGGTTCAAATGGAAGGATTCAAACTCGAAAACAGGAAGATCAGCCTGACCGTGGAAAGCAAAGACCCCTTGCCGCGCGTCCTCGGCAACCCCAACCAGCTCTTGCAGGCTTTTCTTCAGATCGTCGAAAACGCGGTGGACGCACTGCAGGAAATCGGCGGCGGGCGCCTCCAGGTCTCCCTCTGGCGCGAAAACGACGAAGTAATCGTGCAGTTCGCCGACACCGGGCCCGGCCTGCGCGATCCCGAGCGCGTCTTCGATCCTTTCTACACCACCAAGCCGGTAGGCAAGGGCACCGGTCTCGGACTCAGCGCCACCTATGGTGTGATCCTGGATCACAAGGGACAGATCACCTGCTACAACCGTCCCGAAGGCGGAGCAGCATTTGAAATCCGCCTCCCCGTGCTCAAAGTCGCCACGCCCCTCGCCGAAGCCGCCCGCGCCTGACGCGGCGGTTATTCCGCCTATCCTCCACTTGCCACAATCGCATCCGCCACTCGTGCTGCCTCCAGCGCAAATCGCACATCGTGCGTCCGAATGATGTGCGCCCCTTTCAGGATCAACCCTGTTTCCGCCGCCAGCGTTCCGTAAAGCCGCTCGCTAACCTCCGCATCTTTATCCTTGCCGTCGCGCGCCAGCATCCGCCCGATAAATGATTTCCGCGACACTCCTGCCAGCAGCGGAAAGCCCATCCCCTGCAACTCGGCGAAGTGCGCCAGCAGCGGATAATTTTCCTCGAAGCGCTTGCCGAACCCGAACCCCGGATCCAGCACCAGATGATCGCGCTTGATCCCCGCCAGGGTCGCCGCCTCCGCCCACTGGCGCAAATCCCGTTTCACCATCAGCACCGGATCGCCAATCGGCGGCAGCGACCGCCACTCCTCCGGACGCCCGCGCGTGTGCATTAGCACCGCTCCCAATTTGAGTTCTGCCAGCGTTTTCGCCATCTTCGGATCCCACCGGAACCCGCTCACATCGTTCACAACCTCCGCCCCCACGTCCACCGCCGCCCGCGCCACGCTCGCCTTGTAGGTGTCGACGCTCACCACCGCATCCGGCCGCCGCCGCTTCAAATCGCGGATCACGGGCAGCACCCGCCTGCGTTCTTCCTCTTCGGACACTGGTTCCGATACCCCTGGCCGCGTCGACTCGCCACCCACGTCAATGATGGTCGCGCCTTCGTCCAGTAGCTGCTCGGCCCGGACCACGGCCTTCTCGGCATCGATGTAGAGTCCCCCGTCGGAAAACGAGTCGGGAGTTACATTCACGATGCCCATGATCAGCGTGCGACGCCCTAACTCAAGTACGCGAGAACCTGTGTTCCACTGAAAAATCGCCCGCATGTTGCACCTATTCTAGTGGATCGTCGGGCGGCCGGGCGGGGACGCCCGGCTCTCCACAGCAATAATGACTGGGCGCGGCATGAGAACGAGGCCGTTTTTTTCGGGTGTTACAATTCAGATAATGCCTCGGCCGCGATCAGTTGCGCGTCTCGTTCCCATCGTACTTCTGCTGGTCGCGACGCTGCTGGCCGCACCCGCTAAACCGCTGCAGGATCGCGTTGCCGGTGTGCTCAGCGCCCCCGACCTCGCCCGTGGCTTTTGGGGAATCGAAGTCATCTCTCTCGCGACAGGTCAAACGCTGTATTCGCAGAACGCTGACAAGCTCTTCACGCCCGCTTCGAACACCAAGCTCTTCACCACCGCCGCCGCGCTTGCCCTGATCGGTCCCGACTACAAGTTCCGCACGACCGTTGAAACCACCGGAACTCTCGACCGTTACGGCCGCCTTAACGGAGATCTCGTTCTTGTCGGCCACGGCGATCCCAATCTGTCCGGGCGCGAACTACCCTACGATCTCAAAACCCAGCGCAACGACGATCCCATTCAAGCCCTCGAATCGCTGGCCGACACGCTCGTGCAAAAAGGTGTGAAGTTTATCGACGGCGACATCGTGGCCGACGACTCCTATTTCGCCTTCGAGCGCTATGGCGAAGGCTGGAGCCAGGACGACCTCCTGTGGGCGGAGGGAGCTCCCGTCTCCGCCCTCACCATTAACGACAACGTGGTCTTCGTGAACATTCTGCCCGCCGACCGCCCCGGCGAAAAAGCTTTCGTCAGCGTCAGGCCGTTCGCGGACTACTACCACCTCGACAATCGCATCATCACCACGCCCGCCGGTACCGGACGCAAGTTCTTCGTCAACCGCGAGCCCGGCTCTACTGTGCTCACGCTCTGGGGCAACATGCCTCTCGACGACACCGGCGCCAACGAGGCCCTTGCCATCGAGGATCCCGCTGAATTCGCCGCTGGGCTCTTCCGCCAGTTACTCGAGAAACGCGGCATAGTAATCTACGGACACCAGCGCACCCGCCACACCGAACTCGCCACCCTTTCCACTTTCAGCGTGACCACCCTCGCGCCGTCGCGCGGAGGCAGCGATGAGGCGCGTCCACTGAAAACCGATCAGCCCATCGCGCTCGCCAGTTACGAATCCAAGCCCCTGCTGCAGGATGTCCGCGTAGTCAACAAAGTCAGCCAGAACCTGCACGCCGAAATCCTGCTGCGCCTCCTGGGACGCGAGCGCGGCAACGCGGGAACCATCGAAGGCGGCCTTGAAGTTCTCCGGGGATTTGTGACTAAGGCAGGAATCTCGAACGACCAGTACGTTTTCTACGATGGCTCCGGACTCTCGCGCCAGAACTTAGTAACTCCCCACGCCATTGTCGAGTTGCTGCGCTATTGTTCGACGCAGCCCTGGGGAGCCGATTATAAGTCGACCTTCCCTGTCTCTGGCGTGGACGGCTCGCTCACCGAACGCCTCACCGCTCCACACCTGCAAAACCGTATTATGGGCAAGACCGGTTCGCTGGGCGGCGTGAAGACGCTCTCCGGATACGCCACCACCGATTCCGGACAAGTGGTAGTCTTCTCGATTCTCTCCAACAACTTCAATCTGCCTGCCAAGCGAGTTACAGACGCAATCGATGAATTGGTGCAGGCAATTGTCGACGATTCGCCGTCGGCAAGATGACGGGGCAGCGATTCGTTTAGAGCGCGAGCGTTTCCCGAGCAGTTTTCTCTCGTTCGGCGCTTTCCCTGAATACTGCCTGCCACGCCTGCGGCACGTGGCGTGACAAGACTTCGATTCCAAGCGCGGTCCTGCCGCCAGGGAGGGCGACCCGCCGAATTACCTCCTCTGGGTTCATATTGGCTTCTGCCATAAGCCGCAATGTGGCGGTGGCCGTTTCCTGTACCAGGCTGAGAGCCAGATCGGGTGGAAAGTCAGGATTGCTGCCTGCGGCTTCCTCCGCCATCGATCCCAGCAGGTAAGCCACAAACGCCGGACCGCCGGAAGCGAGGCCGATGGCCGGTCGAGACTGTGACTCTGCGATCACGATGGGATGACTGATGCGTCCCAACAGATCCTCTAGCAGCCGATGGTCATCCGCATTGGCGCGAGAGCCGTACATCAGCAACGCGACGCCTGCACCAATCTCCTGTGTGATGGAAGGGATGAGCTTGGCCACGCGGCAGGGCACGCGATCCTCGAGAGTTTGGAGTGGAATCTGGCTGGCCGTCGTGACCAGCAACTGTCCGGGAGAGAGATCCGGGTCCATCTGGGCCAGCACGCCGGCCGCGTCTTCGGCTTTGAGGCAGAGAAAAATCAGATCGCAATTGGCGGCAAGCTGGCGGTTGCCGGCGACGTGGATGCCGGGAAACTCGGCGGCCAGCGCTTTCAGCTTGCCCTCGGAGCGATTCGCCGCCCAAACGTTCTCGTCTGTGAGCACCCGGGAGCGCAACAGCGCCCGAACCAGCATGCCTCCCATGCTGCCAATGCCAACGAAACCGGTGTTCATAGTTAACCCCGGGCGGAAATGTGCTTTTCGTCAGTCGACATATTATGTAGTGCAGCCGGCTGGCGCGATGCGGCTTTCGGGATCATCCGAGAATCCCCATCTTCTTCCCCACACTCTCCAGCACTTCCAGCGCCCGCTGCAGTTCTTCCTTCGTATGCGTCGCGGTCATGATGGTCCGCACCCGAGCTTTGCCTTCGGGGACGGTGGGAAATGCGATGCCGGTTCCCAGCACTCCTTCTTTGAACAGTTCGCGGGAAAAGTCCATTGTCAGACGGCCGTCACCAATGATGATGGGGGTGATTGGCGTTTCGCTCGCAGGAGTCGTCTGGCCGCCGATGTTGAATCCGAGCAGGCCGAGTTCTTTCTTCCAGAACCGGGTGTTCGCCCAGAGCTGCTCCATCCACTGCGGTTCAGTTTCGAGAACGTCGAATGCCGCAATGCAAGTCGCCGCGACCGAGGGCGGATGCGAAGTCGAAAACAGAAACGGCCGCGCGCGGTGATAGAGAAAATCGATCAAATCGCGCGTACCGCAGACGTAGCCGCCGAGAGCGCCGATCGCTTTCGACAAGGTTCCAACCTGAATGTCGACGCGCCCGTGCATCCCGAAATGATCGATGGTGCCGCGTCCGTTGCGGCCGAGCACACCGGAAGCGTGCGCGTCGTCGACCATCATGATTGCGCCGTATTTCTCAGCCGCCTCGCACAACCCGGGCAGCGGGCCGATGTCGCCGTCCATCGAGAACACGCCGTCGGAGATCAGCAGCTTTTTCCCCGGGTCATTCTTCACGCTGGCGAGTTGCTCTTCGGCGTGGGCGACATCTTTGTGGCGGAAGACGAGAATCTTCGCCCGTGAAAGACGGCAGCCATCGATGATCGAAGCATGGTTCAGTTCGTCGGAGATGATGAAATCATCCTTACCCAAAAACGCCGACACCGTTCCCGCGTTCGCCGTGAATCCCGATTGGAAAACCACGCAGGCCTCGACGTTCTTGAAGCGCGCGATCTTTTCCTCCAGCTCCATGTGGATTTTCATCGTGCCTGCGATGGTGCGAACGGCGCCCGATCCGACGCCATACTTGCGCGTGGCTTCGAGCGCAGCTTCGCGCAGTTGGGGATGCGTCGTGAAGCCGAGGTAATTGTTCGAGGCGAGGTTGATGACTCGCTTGCCATCGAAAGTGCAGACCGGCGCCTGCTCGTCCTCCAGTACGCGCAGCTTGAAGTGCGTGCCCTTGGCCTTGAGTTCGTCGAGTTGGTCGGTCAGGAAAGAAAGCGGATTGATGCGCGTGGCAGTAGGCATGGCTTACCTCGGATCGGCAGTGAAAGCTTAATCAATCTAATACACGGGCCGCAACCGCACCGTATGACGCGGTAAGGGTCTAGATACTCTTAGGCTCCGCCAGCGCCGCAATCGTTCCTTCGGTCGCGCGCAGATAATCCGCAGGCGCAATCAGAATCTGCAGGCCGCGAACGCCCGCCGAAATGGAAACAACATCGAACAGTTCAATGGTTTCGTCCACGTACACGGGAAAGTCGCGCTTGGCCGCAAGCGCGGTTACTCCGCCGCGAATATAGCCGGTGAGCGCTTGCAGTTCTTTCACCGGGACAAGTTGAATTTTTCTTTCTCCCGCCGCGGCCGCCAGCGCCTTCAGGTTGAGTTCCTGATCGCCGGGGACGACCGCCATAACAATTCCGTTGCGGTCTTGGCTGCGGTCGCCCCGCGCGACCAGCGTCTTGAAAACCTGCTCCGGCGGCAATCCGATCTTGGCCGCGACCGTTTCGGCAGCCAGATCGTCTGGATTGACCTCATAGGCGCGAAGTTCGTACTCGATCCCCAACTGGTCAAGCAACCGCACCGCATTGGTCTTGGAAATCGACTCTTTCGCCATAACTGATTGAATTATAATACTTTACAAGTAAGTCCTTATTTCTCAAAGACCTGGCAAAAAACACTGCTAAGTCTTTGATTCCACAAGACCGCGACCAGTGGGGTCTCTCAAATGCTCGTTTCAGAGCCCGTTCCGATAGTTACAAAACCCGCAATCGTGTAAGAATTAGAACCGCAATCGACTTTTCCCGGAGGATTCTCGTGCGTCTTCTGTTGCATTGGATTCTAAGCGCTATCGCTGTGTGGATCGTCGCCCATGTCGTGCCAGGCATTTCCGTAAGCGGTCCGGTGGCCGCGCTGATCGCAGCCGCGGTCATCGGTCTGGTCAACGCAACTCTCGGCTTGTTGCTCAAGATCCTGACCTTCCCGCTAACGATTCTGACCCTCGGCCTGTTCTGGTTCGTGATCAACGCACTCATGCTGGAACTGGCGGCAGCGCTGGTGAATGGGTTCTACGTGCGAAACTTCGTCGCCGCTCTCATCGGTGCCGTCATGCTGAGTTTAGTGAGTTCGGTGTTGCAATGGCTGGTCATGCCGAGCCGCAAAAACAACTAGGAAAGCTTTTTGGTTCCCGGACGCAGTTTGACGAAGACCCGCCGCACCTGCTGCTCGGTGGCATCGAGCGAGCCGGAGTTATCGATCACGAAATCGGCGGCTTTGACTTTTTCTTCGTCGGAAATCTGCGCCGCCATGCGGCGAGTTACTTCGGCACGGGCCGCGTCTTCCGAAATTCCCAGGCGGCGAGCGAAACGCAGGATTCTCTGTTCGGGATGGCAGGTCACGACGATCAAACGGTGAAAACGGCCGGCGGCTCCGGCTTCGAGGATCAGGGCAGCTTCGACGATGGCGATGGCGGTCGGATCGCGGCGCCCGATTTCTTCCATCCACTCGTTTTCATGCGCGATCACAGCGGGGTGGACAATTTCGTTGAGTTCCTTGATGCGCGGGGGTGCTCCGCCAGGGGTGCCGAACGCAGCTGCGGCCAGCCGGGAACGGTTGACGCTTCCGTCGGCGTTCAGGATCTCGCGGCCGAAGCGGTGGACGACTTGCTCATATACCGCGCGGCCCGGCTGCATGAGCGCGTGGGCGACGGCATCCGCCTGGATCAGGTGCGCGCCGAGTTTGACAAACATCTCTCCGACGACCGACTTGCCGCTCGCGATGCCGCCGGTAAGGCCGAGTCTTAGCAATTCCCGCCCCCGCCCTCTCTAAACCCGGCTCAACTCGGGATGCCTGAGCCCGCGCCGCAGCATGGCGGCCTTTACCGTGTTGGCCATCAGCATGGCAATGGTCAGCGGGCCGACGCCTCCCGGCACCGGCGTGATGGCGCCCGCGATTTCCGCCACCTCGGGGTGGACGTCGCCAACCAGGATTGAGCCCTTGGCCAGAAACGTTTCTTCGCGCTTCTTGTTTCCGGCCTTGTTTCCGGAAAAGAGGCGGTCGAATTCCTTCCGGTCGGTGATCCGGTTGATGCCGACATCGATCACGGTAGCTCCCGGCTTCACGTAGTCGCGGGTAACAATGCCGGCCCGGCCAATCGCCGCCACCAGGATGTCGGCGCGGCGGCAAACTTCCGGCAGATCGCGCGTCTTCGAGTGGCAGACGGTGACGGTGGCGTTCTGATTCAGCAGCAGCATGGCGACCGGCTTGCCCACAATGTCGCTGCGTCCGACTACCACGGCTTCCTGCCCGGTGACCGGAATCTGGCTGCGCTTCAAAATCTCCATGACGCCGGCCGGCGTGCAGGGCACCAATCCTGGACGCTGCGTCGAAAGGTAGCCCACGTTCATGGGATGGAATCCGTCTACGTCTTTGGCGGGATCGACCGCCAACAGAACCTTCTTGGCATCGACGTGCGCGGGCAGCGGTAACTGCACCAGGATGCCATCGATTTCGTCGCGGCGATTCAGATCGGCGATCAGCGCCAGCAACTCTTCGGTAGATGCGCTTTCGGGGGGCGTATGCTGTTCGCTGTAGAGGCCGACTTCCTGCGAGCTTTTCACTTTGCCGCGAACGTAGACCTCCGATGCGGGATTCTGCCCCACCAGCACCACGGCAAGTCCGGGCCGCACGCCCGATGATGCCAGCGCTTTCGCCTGGGCGGTGACTTCCGCGCGGATTTCACCAGCTATTTTGGTACCGTCGAGAATCCTGGCTGCCATCGCACCTCGCTGCGGCTCGCTGTGAATTGAAAAGCGATTCTATCGCACAGGGAGATTGTAGCGGGTCGAGGGAATTCGGTTTCGTGAGGCCGCCGAATCATGTTGACCGGAGGCGTCCACGATGTGATGGAAGTCACCGCAACCGGTAATTGAGCCGTTCGCAGTTGCCGTGGCTGCTGCTAGAATTGCGTGTCATGGCATTTCCCGCTAATCGCCTGCGCCGTTTGCGGCGTACTGAAACGTTGCGCGCCCTGGTCCGCGAGACCCGGCTTACGCCCGAATCTCTGGTGTATCCATTATTCATTTGCCCCGGAACCGGAATCCGGAAAGAAGTGCGCTCGATGCCCGGCGTCTTCAACCTTTCGGTCGATGAGGCAGTGAACGAGGTGCGGGCGACGCGGGCGCTGGGAGTGTTGTCGATCATTCTGTTTGGGCTGCCCGAGAAGAAGGATGAAGTCGCCACGGGCGCCTGGGCGGAGGATGGCATCGTGCAGAGGGCAGCGCGCGCCATCAAGAGTGAGGTGCGCGACATCGTGGTGATGGGCGATGTCTGCTTGTGCGAATACATGTCGCATGGGCATTGCGGCATCGTTAGAGTGAACGGCAAAGCGGGGCCGCAATCGCTGGGCGCGGCCGCGGCGGCGCCACCGGCTACTGCGGAATACGAGATCGTGAATGACGCGAGCCTCGAGTTGCTGGCGCGGACATCAGTTTCGCTGGCGCGCTCGGGCGTCGACGTTATCGCGCCGTCGGACATGATGGATGGACGGGTGGGGGCGATTCGCCGGGCGCTCGACCTGGCTGGTTTCGAAAATACGCCGATTCTTTCCTATGCGGCAAAGTTCTCCTCCGGTTTCTATGGGCCGTTCCGGGAGGCAGCGGATTCCGCGCCGCAGTTTGGGGACCGCCGTTCCTACCAGATGGATCCGGCGAATATGCGCGAAGCAATGCGGGAGATCGAGTTGGACATTGAAGAAGGCGCGGACATGATCATGGTGAAGCCGGCGATGCCTTACCTGGACGTGATTGCCGCCGCCCGGGACCGTTTCGACCTGCCGCTGGCGGCGTATCAGGTATCGGGCGAGTATGCCATGATCGAGGCTGCGGCCCGGAACCAGTGGATCGACCGGGAGCGCGTGATGATGGAATCGCTACTCTGCATCCGCCGTGCGGGTGCGAGCATAATTCTGACTTACTATGCCAAAGAGGCGGCGAGACTGCTGGCCTAGTCCGTCCAGGCGAGTCGTTCTATCACTCGAACGATTACCCCGAACCATCGCCCCGAACTATTGCCCCGAATTATCGGCTCGCCTCGAAACGGCAAACCCACCTATTTTTCATAAACTTATCACGGCAAAAGGGACGGGATTGTTGTAGAATCCGCCCAACTTGGAGTCGACCCTTGGCGCGCTACACGGATCTCTCGTCGGCAGAATTGGTAAGAGCGTGTGCTGGCTCGAAAGACGAGGAGGCGTGGGCGGAGTTTATCCGCCGGTTTCAGGTGGTGATCGCCGCCGCGGTTTTGAGGACCGCCCGCCGCTGGGGAGAACCGTCACGCCTCCAACTGGACGACCTGATCCAGGATACCTACCTGAAGCTCTTTGAAGACGACTGCCGTTTACTGCGGTCGTTCCGGCCGCGTTGCGAAGGTTCCATTTATAAATTCCTGCAGGTGGTAGCGGCCAATGTCGTCCATGATCGGTTCAAGTCTGCCTTCGCCGCGAAACGGGGCGCAGCCCAAACGGAAGCCATCATCGAGCCCATACAAATCGACCCGAGAACGGCTGCCGAGGGGAGCTTTGATGCGGTTAGCCAGCGTCTCCAGCTCGAGCGGGTCGACAAAATCCTGATACAGGTTACGGCAGGGAAGGATCAGGAAAGAAAGCGCACGATTTTTCGGCTTCGTCACCGGCAAGGTTTTACCGCCAGCGAGATTGCAGCCATCCCATCGATCGGACTGACCACCGAGGGCGTGGAAAGCGTGCTTATGCGCCTAGCGGACATGATTCGCGGTCACGTTGCCGGTTCAAGCCCACACCGCGAGGTGAAGGTTTTGAAGAAGCAAAATCGTTCTAAAAGGTCAGGGAGTTAGTTTTGGAAGGAAATCCCAACGAACATATCGGAGGCGCGGAACTGGCGAAACTTCTGGAGGAATCTCGCCAGCGTGCCGGATCGGTGCGGGACGCGGCGGATACGCACCCTCATCTTGCCGCCTGTTCGGCTTGCCGCGAGCAATTTGAGAAGCTGGCGCTCGCAGGTCGCCAACTGACGGGCATGAGACCGGCAGAGTCTGCGCAGCGTCAAGGTGATTGTCCCGACCGGGATATGTGGCGCGAGATTGCCGGTGGCCTGATACCGCCTGACGAGACGTTCACCCACGTCGAACATGCCAGCCGCTGTGATTATTGTGGTCCGTTGCTGCGCGAGGCGATTGCGGAATTAGCCGAGCTGAACGGGGAAATGACCGAGGCGGAGCGGGAGCATATCGCGAGCCTCGAGAGTGGGAACGCGGAATGGCAGCAGAGACTGGCGCGGCGAATTACCGGGACGCCACAGCCCGGCACGGATCGAAGACCTGCGGCGTGGTGGCAGTGGCTGAGCGGTCCGCGTCTGGCGATGGCGGGAGTATCCTTGCTCGCCGTGATTGGCGTGGGATCCTGGGTAGTAGTTCATCGGTACCAGGTTTATCGGAACCAGCCAGCCGCCGCCGAGAGGCTCCTGGCCCGTGCGTACTCGCAGCAGCGCACCCTGGAGCTCAGGATCGCCGGCGCCGACTTTGCGCCGATGCGCGTGTCACGCGGACCGTTAACCTCCTTTACCGACAGTCCGGCGCCGCTGTCGAAAGCGAAGGCACTGATTGCCAGCCAATTGAAATCCCATCCCTCCGATCCCTCCTGGCTCCAGGCGAAGGCGCAAGCGGACTTGCTGGATGGCAAGTACGATGCGGCCGTCGAAGCTCTACGCCGCGCCCTGGAGTTAGAACCAAATTCGCCAGCGCTCCTGATCGATCTCGCCACCGCCTACTTCCAGCGCGCTCAGGCGGAAGACAAGAAGGACGATCTCGGCGCAGCTTACGAGTACCTGAGCCAGGCCTTGAAGCTGCGGCCCGACGATCCGGTTGCGCTCTTTAATCGCGCCATCGTCGCGGAACATCAGTCTCTCTACCACCAGGCGCTCGACGACTGGAACCGCTACCTGCAAGTCGATCCGCGTTCGGACTGGGCTGGCGAAGCACGGGAAGCGGGCGAGCGTGTGCGCACAAAGCTGAACGCACACGACGCCAGCCAGGCAGCGCCGCTGTTGTCGCCGACGCAGATCGCATCCTCGGCAGATGATCCGAACCTGCGTTCCGCCCTTGACGCGCGCATCGAAGAATATCTACACGAAGCCGTCCGCTCCTGGTTGCCCCAGGCCTATCCCGAAAAAGGAGCCGCCGATGCAGCCGCCCAGCGCGCGCTTTTTTTTTTGGCGGACCTGACGACTCGGCAGCACAGCGATCGCTGGCTGGCTGATCTACTAAGCGGTTCCTCAGCCCCTCATTTTCCGCAAGCCGCAGCCGCGCTCGCCCGCGCCGTCAAAGCCAATGACATTGGCGACTATGATGTCTCCGGCCAACAGGCTGATCTAGCCGAACAATTATTTCGCGCCTCCGGCAACACCGCGGGAGTGCTGCGCACAGAATTTGAGCAGTCCTTCGCAGCGCAGATGACGAGGAGCAGCGAAGACTGCCGGCGTCGGTCGATAGCCGCGGGAGCGGAGTCCAAGCGCTATGCGTACACCTGGGTACGGATACAGCTTGAATTGGAGGCGAGCGTCTGTTCGCTATTGATGGGCGATATCGGCGCCAACGACAACGCAGCACGTCACGCTCTGGACCGTGCGCAACAGGCCGGTTACGGCGCCCTTTATCTGCGTGCCTTGGGGTTTATTGCTGAAAATAGATTCGTAACCGGTGACCGGGCGGGCGGCTGGCAGCTCGTCTGCGCAGGCCTGAAACGCTACTGGTCGGGGCAGTTCCCTGCGTTGCGAGGTTACAACCTGTACAGCGATTTGGCTAGGGCCGCCGATGACGCGGGTCAGTCAACTCTACAGGTGGCGATCTGGCGCGAAGCCCTGACCATGATCGATGCCGACGAAAATTTGCCGTGGCGCGCCTGGGCCCATAGCACCATGGCCAAAGCGGCTGTCGCAACCCAACAACCCGAGATAGCCGAACACCAGTACGCGGAAGCCGCCCGGCTCTATGCTCTTGTCCCGCAGACCGCGGCCATTCGGGCTGATCGCATCGAGACCGAGATCAGGACCGCTCAGTTCGAGGCGCGTCAGAGTGCGTTCGATACCGCTCTGGCTCGTCTGACTCGTGTCCAGGGAGAGGTCCGGCAACTCTCTAATAATTATCTTGCACAGATTTTTTATTCGACGTTGGGCGAGGTGCAGCTCCGCAGTCATCATGAAGCGGCGGCCGAGCAGGCTTTCCGCCCAGCGCTGCGCTTGGCCGAGAAAAACCTGGCGTCCCTGACTTCCGAGGCCAGCCGAATACGCTGGAGCAAGGACGCAGCTCCGGTATACCTGGGACTCGCCGAAGCCGTACTGCTTCAGGGACGCGTACAGGATTCACTCGATGCGTTTGAGTGGTACTTGGGCGCACCGCAGCGTGCCGGCATGCGCGAACCTGCCACACCGCAATCCCTGCCCGATCCGTCCCTGCTATCGGCTCGGCTTCCCTTTCTTTCCCACCAGACGGTACTGGCTTACGGATTGCTGCCAGATGGCCTAGCTATCTGGGTTTATGACAACCGCGGCGTAAGCGCGAAGTGGATTCCGCAATTGTCTCAGGAGCTTCAGGATTTGGCAGCCGGTTTTTATGCTCAATGTTCGGATCCCAGTTCGCAGCGGAGCGCACTGCGCCGGAACGGTCAGGCTTTATATTCCCTGCTCATCGCTCCGGTCGAACAGATGTCGCAACAAAGTCTGGACCCGAAGCGTACTTTGGTGATCGAAGCGGAGGGATTTCTGGCTCGCCTTCCCTTCGAAGCGTTGGTGGACGCAAACGGACACTATCTGATCGAGCGCGGGCCTATCGTCCACTCGCCGGGACCATTCGCGGAAGCGCGCATGCATCCTGACACTGCAATTTCGTCCCACTCGCCTGCTCTGATTGTCGGCAGCGCCGCTTCTTGGCCGGATGCCGGTCTGTTTCCCGACCCGAGCGTTCCCACTGGCGCAGACGCGGTTGCCAGCAGCTTTGTTTACCCGGTTGTTCTCAAAGGCACAGAAGCAACGCTCGGTGCGGTTCGGAGCGCGCTCCCGGCGGCGGCGGTTTTTCATTTTACCGGACACGCCATCACCACCTTCGGCCATGCGGGATTGATGTTGGAAGGAAGAGACGCGCGGACTGGCGCCCCGGTTCTTCTGGATGCCACTGTTTTGCGTCATCTTAATCTGCCGAACACGCAATTGGCCGTCCTGGCGGCGTGCAGCACCGACTCCGGAGAAGGAACCTCGCGCGGATTCGACAGCGTGGCCGAGGCTCTCCAGACTTCCGGCGTACCGCACGTGGTCGCCAGCCGCTGGGCGGTGGATTCTGTCGAGGCCAATGCCTATGTGAATTACTTTTATGGCTTCTTGCTTTCCGGACAGACGGCTGCTGACGCGGCCCGCCTGACTACGCTCAAAATGTTGTCAACCCCGGGCACGCCTCACCCCTACTATTGGGCCGCGTTTGCGGCCTACGGACGTCCCTGAAACCACCGACAGGAGGATGATCGATGACAAAGCCACGCCACTCCCGCAGTTCGCTGGTCGTGCTGGCCAGCGTTTTCCTCGCAGCCATTATTATGGTTGCTTGTAACCAGGCCAAAGAGACCACGCCTGCGACGCCGCCAGCCACGGCAGCTGCGCAACCCACGCAGCAAGTCTTTGTAACCTTCGACGGTCCCTGGGCTTTCGCTCCCGACCCAAAGGACCCTAACAGCGTGATTGCGATTGCTCCGAAAACGACTAGACATCGCGATCTGTTCGTACAGACTTGGGCCAACACGCTGGGGTCGGGAATTTACGATCTCTCCGTGCCGGCTCGTATCGGATCGGCGACTGGCACGATCGATCCCAGCATCTTGCAGGTGAAAATCGACGCCGCGACCGTGCAGCACGTACTCGATACCAAGTTGGTGCGCTACGCCGTGCGTCTGCCCAAGCCTGAGGCCTACGTGGGAGCTTCCCATTATCGGAGTCGTGCCGGTTCCGCGTATCCCCCTGATCCTTCGACCGAGAAGGATTGGGTCACATCTACCTCGTTGCGCTACACCGTGACAACCCTCAACGGATTTTCCCTCGCTGGCTCACCCGACACCGGCGCCTTTAATCCTCTGTTGCTCCAGGTGGAAACACCTGTCATCAATTTTGTGATCTCTCCGGCCCACGATGGCGATGCGGGCGATAAATGCCATTCCCACTCTCGGGCATCATTCGCCGATCTGACCAAGCTTCTAAACTTAACCCTGTTTGTTGATTTTCCGAATGACCCGGGCAATTGCCACGCCAAAGATCCGCAGAATTCTCGTCCGGCCAAAGCGGAGTTCGACCAGTCGACCTTTAAACGAATGGTTGCTTGGCTCGAATGGAATCACGGGCCGTCGCAGGACGCGAACGTGGCCTCGGCGTCGAGCGTACCAGGCTTTCTGAATTCCTTCGTCCAAGGTCCGGCAGGCAGTCTTGCGCGACATCTACAAGCGGCCCTCTACTTCTTCGGGGCCGCATATGGCAATTGCGGGGCGCCCCAACCTAACGGCGGCGGCTAGACCCCGGGGAAAACGCTGATTTCGAGGCGGAAAGTACGAACTACCTTCCGCCTCGTTCGTTCTGTGGTAGAGTTCCGCGCACACCTCGCGGAAAGCAAGTCGACCCCGCACACGCACACTCCTAATCAGTAATTCGCGTGAGGATGGTTTGTGCGCGGGCGGCTGGAATTCTCAGGTCTCCAGCGGATAGGCCATGCGGACCAGAGTGCTCTCTGAGAAGGGCACATACAGCAAAGCGGCAGTTGCAGCGAACGCCAAGCCGACACCGATCTACGGCAGCAGCAGGAAGGGCGCAACGGCCCAGAGTTGATCGAGAGCCAGAACGAAGGGAAAGAGCCGGCCGAAGGTTGCGGCGAGTTTGCGAAAATCGAAGGCGACGGCGGACAGCAGGTAGAAGCGCAGCGGGATCCCGACCGCGGCCGTGACGAATAGCGCGCCCACGATGAACAGAGCTCTCCAGATTTTTTCGCGCAAGTGGTCGCGGGTGACGACTTGCCCGGCATTCTGCAGCAGCGCAGCGAGGACTTGAAAGGGCTGTTCCTGAAGGCGGATCCGAGCGCCGTTCTTGCGCAGTTCTCCGGCGTCCAGGTCAACTTCAAAAACGCCAAAGCGCAGAAGCCTGGCTTCGCGGTTGGAGGGAGGCATCGGCATGACGGCGCGCCCGTAGTTTACCGCGAGGTAGTCGTTGGTCGTTAGTCGTCAGGCGTTCGCGATGAATGTTTGCGAACGACGTTTGCTAATGACCATTGACTAACGACTAACGATTCTCCGCGAACGAAAAGACTACAATAGCGGCGTGAACGCCCCCGTTCCCTCTAAGCCGTCAGCTCACAACGAGCGTCAGGACAACAAGCATCAACACCACCATGCCATTTACGCCGCCGAAGCCACCGGATTGCTTCTCATGGCGGTTCTGCTGCTTATTCTCACTCTTATCCACTACTGGCGAGACATCCCTTGGAGCGCGCGCTGACGTTGCTGAAGCTGCCTGAGGTGCCGAGGTCAGAGTGCGAGCCCCTTGTCGTGGTCGTGCTTGGTCCCACGGCGAGCGGGAAGACGGCTCTGGCGCTGGCGATCGCGCGGCGCTTCTGCGGTGAAATCGTCAACTGTGACTCGGTTGCGATGTACCGCGAATTTCAAATCGGCACGGCCAAGCCGAGTGCGGCGGAGTGCGCTGAGGTTCCTCATCATTTGCTCGATTGCGTCGATCCGCTGGCCGATGTCAGCGCGGGAGAATATGCCCGGCAGGCGCGGCTGGTTCTGCGCGAGATCGCTCTCCGCGAAAACGTTTTGCGCGAGAGCGGACAGCGCAGACATCTGCCCATCGTCAGCGGAGGCACCGGACTCTATCTTCGCGCCTTGCTCGAAGGGCTTTTTCCTGGCCCGCAGCGCTCCGAAGAACTCCGCAAGAAGCTGCGCGGCCGCGCAGAGCAGCATGGGACCGAGCGCTTGCATCGCATCTTGCAGCGGCTCGACGCTTCGGCAGCGAACCGCATTCACGCCAATGACGTTCCCAAGGTGATCCGGGCGATCGAGGTGTGCCTGGCGACGCGCCGGCCTTCTCGCCGGACTATGACTGAACTTTGGCAGCAGGGACGCGAGTCGCTGCAGGGCTTTCGCATTCTGCGTCTCGGCCTTAATCCGGAGCGCGAAGTTCTTTATGCCCGCATCAACCAGCGGGCCGCGATGATGTTTGACCGAGGGCTCATCGCGGAGACGGAAAGACTTCTTGCAAAATATGGCGAGCAAGCGCGCCCGCTCGCTTCGTTGGGATACAAGCAGGTGATGCAGTTTTTGCGCGGCGAATTGGATCGGGGGTCGGCGCTCGCCGCGGCGCAGCAGGCGCATCGTAACTATGCCAAACGCCAGATGACATGGTTTCGGAAAGAACCGGATGTGCATTGGCTGGCCGGGCTTGGCGACGATCCGGCGATTCAGGCGGAAGGCATTGCAGCCGTCGAACAGGAAATTTGAGAGAGTTCGTGCTCAGCTTGGACGAGCGAGGGCATCCTTCCCCACACTACCATGCTATTGTCAATTTCATGCTCCGAAATCTGCTGCTGATCGCGCTCCTGTTGGCCGCGCCCTGCTTTGCTAGAGACAAGAGCAAAGAGCGCTTTCAGCAGCCCGGTCCCATCCATATCGACAAAGCCGGCAAGAAGTGGGTCGACAAGACGTTGCGCAAAATGTCGCCCGAAGAGAAAGTCGGCCAACTCTTCGGGATCAGGGTGAACGCGCAATTCCTGAATGACGCCGACCCGATCTGGATTCAACTGCGTGACCAAGTCGGCAAGTATCACGTCGGATCGCTGGTGATGAGCGTTTCGATGGATGGCCCGTTTCTGCTTAGGAGCCAGCCTTATGTTGCCGCCGAGTTGCTCAACCGGCTGCAGAAGTCATCGAAGCTGCCGCTAATTGTCGCGGCCGATTTCGAGCGGGGTGTGTCGATGCGGCTGAATGGCACCAGCGTTTTTCCTCATGCGATGGCCTTTGCAGCTTCCGGCAAAACGGAAAATGCCGAAGCCTTTGGACGCATCAGCGCGCTGGAGGCAAGGGCCGTCGGCGTGCATTGGAATTTCTTCCCCGATGCCGACGTGAATTCCAATCCGGCGAATCCCATCATCAACACGCGCTCGTTCGGAGAAGATCCGAAGCAGGTGGGGGATTTCGTGGCAGCATACATTCGGGGCGCTCACGAAGGCGGGATGCTGGTCACGGCCAAACACTTTCCCGGACACGGCGATACTGCCACCGATTCTCATCTTGGTCTCGCCCAAGTCACTGGCGACCGGGCGCGGCTCGACGCAGTTGAGCTGTCGCCGTTCCGGCGTGCCATCGAGGCGGGCGTGGATGCTGTGATGGTGGCGCATGTCACCGTTCCCGCTCTCGATTCCGATCCCAACCGCGTGGCCACGACCTCAAAGGTGATTGTGGACGGTCTGCTCAAAGAAGACATGGGATTCAAAGGGATCGTCGTGACCGACGCACTTGACATGGCGGGGTTGACGCGGCTGTACGCGGAGGATATCGGCCGGGCGGCGGTCGAATCCTTCGAGGCCGGCAACGACGTGCTGATCATGCCCGCCGATCTCGACGCCAGCTACGGCTCCATGCTGCAGGCAGTGCGGAGCGGCGAAATCAGCCGCCAGCGGCTTGATCAATCGGTGCGTAAGATTCTGGAACTAAAGGCTTCCCTCGGTTTGAACAAGGCGCGGCTGGCGGACCTTAGTCACATCTCCAGCGAGGTTGCGAAACCGGAAAATGTGGCCACCGGCCAGCGCATTGCCGACGAAGCCATTACCCTGGTCCGCGATGACGGGAAAGTGATCCCGCTGCAGGCTTTTGGAGCTTCTTCTAGAATATCCTCTGGAACTCCGCAGGCCGCGCTTCCGTATCAATCATTGACAGAGGTGAGCAATCGTCTCGTAGTGGTGATTTTTTCCGATGACCTGCGCGCCGACTCCGGACGTATGCTCGAACGCCAGATTCTAGCCCGTGTGCCTGATGCGCGCGTGATCAATGTCGATAGCCGCTCAGCCGCCGGCATGAAGGCCCCGGTGGTCGAAGCGGTGGAAACGGCGGAGCACGTGATCGCTGCGGTGTATGTAATTCCGACTGCGGGGAAGGCCATGCGTGCTGCCGACGGAGGTTTGACGAACACTGTTGCCATGGACGACGCCACCGGATCTTTACTCAACGCAATCCTCGATCATGCCGTGAGTCGCACCGTTGTACTTGCCATGGGCAATCCCTATGTGGTGCGGGATTTCCCAGCGATTCAGAATTATGTGTGCGCGTTCTCCAATGCAACCGTGTCGGAAACAGCGGCCGTCAAGGCGATCTTCGGCGAGATCCCAATCAGCGGTCATCTGCCGGTTACGATTCCTGGCATTGCATCCCGAGGCGAGGGGATGGAACGCCCCGCCCGGGCAATCTCAGTTCGACCCAGCTCAGGAGGTTCCTCCCATGTTCAGCGTTAGAGTGTTCATCCGTAATATGTTCAACCGTAACCTTGTCGCAAGACTGTCCCTGGGCGCGCTGTTGGCCGCCCTGTGCGTGCTTCCCGCTTGCAGCATCAATGCGAACGACAAAGGCAAGGACGGCGAGAAGCAAGTTGACATCAAGTCTCCCATGGGCGATTTGCACGTCAGCGAGCAAGCCGATATTCGCGATGCCGGGCTGACGCTCTATCCCGGCGCCAAGCCCGCTCCGAAAGAGGACAGCGACGACAAGAAGAGCGCCAATGTGAACCTTTCGATACCGGGATTTTCGTTGAAAGTGGTGGCAGCGGAGTTCATTTCCGACGATGCTCCCGACAAAATCATCGCCTATTACAACAAGGAGCTGCCGAAATATGGCAAGCCCATCCAGTGCCACGGCGGCTGGAACGGAGGCCACGTAAACTACGATGGCAAGGATGAAATGTCCAAGCCGGTCTCGTGTGGAAATGAAGGCAGTTCAGACGCGGTGGAGTTGAAGGTGGGAACCGAGGGTAACCAGCACATCGTTTCCGTTAAGCCCAATAACCGGGGTTCCCGCTTTGCCCTGGTTTATGTGCGCATGCACACGGGCAAGGACGATACCATCTGACGAAAGCATCGGGTGAGCGGCAGCGTTGGCAGTAAGGATGACCCGATAGCTCGATGACCGGGTCACCCGATGGCTTTTGCCTTGCCTTGCTCTCTTGGTTCGTTGTGCGCTAGTTTCAAAGACGTGGAGCACCCTTGCCAACAGTGTGGGACGACGGTCGAGGATGGTCGACCGTTCTGTCCGCAATGCCACGCTCCTCAAATCCACGTGCAGGTAGCGATTCCGGAAGCGGGGGTTGTGGCCGGCTTGAATCCCACGCCGGGCGAGCTTTCTCCGGAGATTCCTGTAGAGACGGGGCTGGCCTCGTCTCAGCCGCGACAGATCGCGTGCGGAAGCACGATGCACAGAGGCACTGCGGTTCGGGCCGCGCTCATGGCCGGCGTGCTCGGCGTTTTCATTCAGATGATCCCACTGCTCGGCATCGTGCTGACCGGGGCGCTGGCTGTTTTCTTCTACCGCCGCGAAGGTAAAATCGTGCTTCCTACCGCGCTCGGGTCGCGTCTTGGGGGAGCAGCGGGAGTGGTTGCCTTCGCCATCAACGCTCTGTTGATCACCATTCGGATTTTTGTTTTTCATGCCCAGCAGGAATACATCGATTTCCTTACGCGATTTGCGCACACGGTCGGAGCCAACGCGGCGGATCCCGACTTTCAAGCCGGCGTCCACAGCCTGCTTACTCCGTCGGGGCTAGCGATTACCTTTTTGTTTGGGATGATTATTGCCGCCGTGCTCGCTTCCCTGGGCGGGGCGCTGGCCTCGCTGTTTCTGCGGCCTCGCAACCCGCGGGCGTAGTTCAACCGCAATCGACGCAGGTTTCGGGCTCGGCCTTGCTCTCATCTTTCCGCGCGCGTATGATGCAGCGTTTATGAATTCACGCGCTTCAGGTCGTCCCTTCGAGATCCACCAGAAAGCGCAGCTCATGTCGGCCTCCGAGGTGGAGCGCACGTTGATCCGGCTGGCGCATGAGATTCTCGAGAAAAACAATGGCGTCGAAGATCTGGCGCTGGTCGGCATCCGGCGTCGCGGAGTTCCGCTGGCGGAACGGCTGGCGAAAATTATTCAGCGTATCGAAAAAAAACCGGTGCTGCTGGGCACGCTCGACATTACCCTCTATCGCGACGATCTTTCCACCCTCGACCACAAGCCGGTCGTACAGAAAACGGAGATGGAGATTCCCATCACGGATAAGTCGGTGGTGCTGGTTGACGACGTGCTCTATACCGGCCGCACCACCCGCGCCGCCATGGACGCGCTGTTCCGATCGGGCCGTCCCCGGCGCTTGCAGTTGTGCGTATTGATCGATCGCGGCCATCGCGAGTTGCCGATTGAGGCCGCCTTCATTGGGCGAACCGTCCAGACGACGGAAAATCAGATTATTGAAGTCAAACTTCGCGAGGTGGACGACGCGGAGAAGGTCCTGTTAATGGAAAAGCAGACAATTATCGCGTAGGAGCCCGTGGTGAAATCCAACATCCGGCCCCAGCGTCTGAAGGCGCTCATAATGCAGCGTTTACGACATGCCTGAAGGCATGCTCCGGTACGAGTCGCACTTGCACGACGGACTGTTCGATGATCATGAATCCAGCGCGCGGTTCCCTGCTAGGTATCGAGCACCTGGAAGCAGCCGAGATCCTGAGACTCTTGAAATTCGCCCGGCGCATGAATCCGGACAAGCCGCGCCCCCTGCTCAAGGGCAAGCGGGTGTTTCTTGTTTTCTACGAGGCATCTACCCGCACCCGGACCTCGTTTGAAGTCGCGGCCAAGTCACTGGGCGCTCACACCGTCCTCCTCCAGTCCACCGGCTCGAGTATTGAGAAAGGCGAATCGCTGCTCGACACGGGGTACACGGTGGGCGCCGTGGGCGCCGACATCATCGTCATCCGCCATCCCAACGCCGGCGCGCCCTACGTGATGGCGCAGCACATCGATGTGCCCGTCATTAACGCCGGAGATGGACTGCACGAGCATCCTTCGCAGGCGCTGCTCGATGCTTACACCATTTTGCGCAACAAGAAAACTTTCAAAGGCCTGCAGGTCGCGATTGTGGGGGACATCTTTCACAGCCGGGTGGCGCGGTCGGCGTGCCACCTGTTGAGCAAATTCGGCGTGAAGATTATTCTTTGCGGTCCGCCGGAACTGGTGCCTGAGGTTGCGACAACCCTCGCGCCCGGCGTGCGTGTGACCCGCCACATTGAAGATGCCTTGCGCGGCACCGATGTGGTCATGCTTTTGCGCGTTCAGACCGAACGCCTTTCCGGGCTGAAGATCGACCTCGCGGAATACATCGCGCGCTACCAGATGAACCCGGTCCGGTTAAGGATGGCAAAGAAAGATGCCATCGTGATGCATCCTGGTCCGATCATTCGCGGCCTGGAATTGACCAGCGAAATCGCCGATGGCGCCCAGGCGCGCATCCTGGAGGAAGTGCGTAACGGCGTGCCCCTGCGCATGGCGATTCTGGCGCGGGCGATGGGGAAGATGCGATGAGCAGACCGGGGAAAAAACCAGCAATTCTGCGGACTAGCAGTCTGCGGAGCTCCAGTCTGCTGATCAAGGGCGGCCACCTCATCGATCCGGCGGCGCGCATCGACGCGCCCATGGACGTGCTGCTGAAGGATGGCCGGATCGCCGAAGTTGCTCCTCCCAACAAAATCAAGGGTAGTGCGGACGAGAAGTTCGATGCCCGTGGACTCACGGTAACGCCGGGCTTCATCGATCTGCATGTGCACCTGCGCGAGCCCGGCCAGGCGCACAAAGAGACGATTGCGACGGGCACGGCCGCCGCGGCCGCTGGTGGCTTCACTTCTGTCTGCACCATGCCCAACACAGTTCCAGTTGTCGATTCGGTGGAGTGGATCGAGTGGCTTCGTCAGCCCGAACGCGGCGCGGTCGTCAATGTGTTTGCCATTGCCGCCGCGACCCGGTCGAGTAAGGGCGTAACGCTCACCGACTTTCGAGCGCTGCACTCCGCCGGAGCCGTCGCGGTCACTGACGATGGCAAGCCCATCCTCGATGACAGCATTATGCGCGAGGCGCTGGCTCTGGGCGGGGAACTGAATTTGCCGGTCGTGCAACATTCCGAAGACACTCGGATGACCGAGAATTGCTCCATGCACGCGGGCGCGCGTTCGTTCCGTCTCGGGCTGCGCGGCATGACGGCGGCTGCCGAGGCCTCAATCGTCGAGCGCGACGTGCAACTCGCGATGCATATTCCCAATGCCCGCCTGCACGTCGCACATCTTTCGACGGCGGACGCGCTGAAGAGTGTGCGCCGTGGCAAGCGTGCCAAGGCGCGCGTCACTTTTGAAGTTACGCCGCACCATTTCACACTGACTGACGAAGACATGCGTGACTATGACAGCAATTACAAGATGAATCCACCGCTGCGCTCGGCCTCCGATCGCGAAGCCATTCTGGTCGCGCTCGCCGAGGGCACGGTGGACGCCATCGCCACCGATCATGCTCCGCACGCCGCCCACGAAAAGGAGATGGAATTCGAGCGCGCCGCGTTCGGCATTACCGGCCTCGAAACTGCCTTGGCGCTGGCGATCACGCGGCTGCATCGCGAAAAGCGTATCCCGCTTGCCCGCATTGTGGAACTGTTCACTGCCGGCCCGGCTCGCTGTTTCGATCTTCGCGGCCGGGGTTCTCTGGTCCGCGGGTCCATCGCCGACGTTACTGTTTTCGATCCGAAGAAGAAGTGGACCTACGACGTCGCCAAGTCGCGCTCGAAGTCGAGGAACACACCTTTCGATGGATGGCAACTGACGGGGAAAGTGGTCGCGACCATCGTCGGCGGGAAGATCGCGTACTCCGCTTAAGTCCGATTCCGGTGCTACAATCTTCCGCCATGAAGCGCGTACTGTTCTTTCTCCTGCTGATTCCCTTCCTGGCAGCGCAGACCACGACCGAGGTCGAGATCACCTCTGAGCCCTCGCACCACCTTGCCGTGGAAAACGAATACATTCGCGCCTTCCAGGTCGAGGTCGCGCCCCATGCTGCAACGCTGATGCACCGCCATCGCCACGATTATGTCTACGTCACCATCGGCGATGCTCACGTCTCTAACGAAGTCGAGGGCAAGGCACCCGTAGACGTCAAACTGAGCGACGGCGATACCCGGTTTTCGACGGGAAACTTTGCCCACGTCGCCAGGAACCTCGCAGACCAGCCTTTTCGCAACGTGACGATTGAGTTTATGCAGGATGAAAAATTGCGGCAGACGCCGTCCCATTGGCCGGAAGAAAGCGGCGAAAAGACTTTCCCGGGCGGGCGCAGCAAAATTCTTTTTGTGAAGGATGGAGTGCGCGTCTCCGAAGTCAATCTCGAACCGGGCGCCGTCGTGCCGAGCCACCATCACGATGGTCCGCACCTGCTGGTCGCGGTCAGCGATCTTGATGTGCGCAGCGACGTCGAAGGAATGGGCCCGATGCCCGGAAAATTCAAGGCCGGCGATGCCAAATGGTTGCCGGGAGGCTACACCCACACCTTGACGAATGTAGGGAAGAGTCCGGCGAGATTTGTGACGGTGGAATTTTAAGTGGAGACGCGGCTTGCCGCGTCTTCTCAGCGTGCACTCTAAACAACCGCGACGGCGGTCTATGCGGCCCTATGCGCTTTTCATCAACGGGTTGCCCGGAGAAACCAATTCGACACGATGCAGTTTAGCGGTGAGGCGGTCTTTGTCACTGGAAGCAGAAGCAGCGGCCAGGCGCTTGCGCAGCTTGGCGATTTTTTCGGCGCGGGTGCGGCGGCGGCGAATTTCCGGGCGACGGCTGGGTGCGGACATGAAGTTCTCCTTGGGGATGGATGAATCACCGGCCGGTGCTCATTGGATCAGCGCGGGATCATGACCAATCTCTGATTATAGACTGTAGGCGCAGAGATTCGCCCCACCGGATCGTCGTCGTCGGCTATTTCACGCTTGCCCAGTAGACTACATACACGACAATCCAGAAGGATGCGTGAAGAACGGGAGCCAGAGAAACGCGGCCCAGTTTGCGCAACAACAACCCTGCTCCGGCAAAACCGAGCCAAACGACAAGCAGCCTCCAAGCGCGGGCTGGGATGGTAACCAGCAGAAAAGACCACACACTTGAATGCTCCGGCGCCTCGACGGCGTAGACCTTGTATGGGATTCCGCGGACTGGTCCCCCACTGGCGGCCCAGACGCCAAAATGACGGTAATCGCTTTCGGCGCGGTCGAACATGGCTGGAGTAACAAGCGGGACCTGCGCCACGGCATGACGAGCAGCGGGTCCGCGGGCGGACCAGGAAAACATCACGGCTCCGGCGAACAGTGCGCCGCCGACAATCGCCGCCAGATGAATCAGGGCGCGGCGGGGGCGAAGCATGGCGGCGAGCGACAGCGGCACATCGGGGAGAATGAAGAACAACGTGCCTTCGGCGAAACCCCAGAGGAAGGTAAGCGCGATGCCGGGCCAGCCGGTTAGCCAGTTGCCCCAGGGCGGCACGGCGTCGAGTTGCGCGGTGGAGGTCGAGATCGACATCGTAGCTGCTCAAAGCAAGGAGACTTAGGGACGGCGACTCCTGGCCGAGAAGTAGATCAGGCTTCCGAGAAAGGTGAGCGGCGCAACCCATGCCGCTATCACGCGCGCTCTGGCGGGTTCCATCCCCAGTTCCGGATGCGTCGTGAAAAGGCCCCAGGCGAGAACGAAGGCGGACAGTCCTCCGCCTAGTCCCAGCAATAGGCTGAGCACAAGATTGCGTTTGAAGGTCATATGCTGGGCCTCCATTTCGAGCGGTGATGCCCGCCGCCGATTTCCATTGCCGCCGCGATCACTTAGTAGCACAATTCTTCCGTTTGTACCAATAGGGAATGAACTCGCCTCAGATAACTCGGGAGGGCGCACATCCGCGGCGGCCGCTGAAGACACGGCAACGCGCGTGGGCGCAGGGCTTGGCGCGAGTGCTGACGCGGGCCGGTGTGGCGCCCAATGTGATTTCGATGGCCAGTCTGGTGTTTGCAATCGCAGCCGGGATATGCCTCGTGCTCACATCGCGTGCTGAGGGGATCACGCGGCCGATTCTTTTTCTGGCAGCGGCGGCGTGCATTCAGCTCCGCCTTCTGTGCAACATGCTGGATGGGTTGGTCGCGATTGAAGGCGGCCGCAAAACGGTGTACGGAGAAATTTTCAACGACATGCCGGACCGCTTTGCCGACGTCGTGATCCTGGTGGGAGCCGGCTACTCGATTGCCAACCTCAGCTGGGGACGCGAACTTGGCTGGCTGGCGGCCGTGCTCGCAGTGATGACGGCTTACATCCGTTTGCTCGGCGGATCGATGGGAGTTCCGCAATATTTTCTCGGGCCCATGGCCAAGCCGCACCGGATGGCGCTGCTGACGGCAGCGTGCGTGTTCTCCGTGTTCGAAAACTATTTTGGGCTGGGTGGACAAACCATGGCCCTCACTCTGGTCCTCATGGTTGCCGGGATGCTCGTGACTTGTGCCCGCCGCACGGTGCGGATCGTCGACGACCTAAAGAAACGTGGATCTTAAGCAACGATGAGGGCGCATCCACTGGCGGGGATTATTGCGGCGGCGGCGCGCCTGATCAGCGGCGTACAAGTCCGATGGGTGGATTCGGAACCCGATCCGCAGCAAGCCGTGTACTTTGCGAACCACTCCAGCCATCTGGATTTTGTGGTGCTGTGGTCGTCGCTGCCGGCGGAAGTCCGGGCCGTGACCCGGCCGGTTGCGGCTCAGGACTATTGGAATGCGGGGTTGCGCCGCGCGCTCGCGGTGAAAGTATTTCGAGCGGTATTGGTGGCGAGGCATGTCGAGAAAAACGAAGGGCATGAGGGTTCCGCGAATCCACGGCTGGCGATCGAGCACATGCTGGAAGCTATGGGCGACACCGACTCGCTGATTCTGTTTCCCGAGGGCACGCGCGGGACGGGCGAGGAGGTGGCGGCGTTCAAGAGCGGGCTCTACTACCTGTGCAAGCATCGGCCCGGGCTCCGCCTGGTTCCGGCCTATCTGAACAATTTGAATCGCATTCTTCCTAAGGGTGAGGTTCTGCCGGTGCCGTTCATCAGCAAGCTGACATTCGGTTCGGCGATCGGGCTCGAACCAGGTGAGAACAAGCTTGCGTTTCTGGCGCGGGCGCGGGAAGCGGTTTGCAGGTTAAGAGATCTGAGTTAAGGGTTCCGTTTTTAAGAGTCTTATGACAAATCTCGATCCACAACTAGTGTGGGCATTCAGCGGAGTTTTGTGTCTGCTTGCGGTTTCGAGCTTGATCGGCCTGGCGCTCAAGGCTGCCATCAAGAAGCCTGAGGCGCAGGCAACGATCCGCAACTTGAACGCCCGCATCGGGGCATGGTGGGTGATGAGCGCCATCTTCGGGCTGACGCTGGTGATCGGCCAGATCGGGTCGCTGGTTCTATTCGGGATTATGTCGCTGCTGGCGCTGCGCGAGTATGTCACTCTGCTGCCGACGCGCCGCGCCGATCACCGCACTTTGTTTTGGTCGTTCTTCATCTTTACTCCGCTGCAGTATTTTCTGATCGCGATTCACTGGTACGGCATGTTCGCGATTCTGATCCCGGTATATGCCTTTTTGTTTATTCCAACGAGACTGGCGATTGCCGGCGACACCGAATCGTTCCTGCAGCGTGCGTCGACTATCCAATGGGGGCTGATGATCTGCATCTACTGCCTGAGTTATGCCCCGGCCTTGCTGATGCTAAAGATTCCATGCTATGCGCCCGATGCAAAGCTGCTGCTCTATCTGGTGCTAGTCGATCAGTTGAGCGACGTGCTGCAGTACGTTTGGGGAAAACTGCTGGGCAAACACAAGATCGCGCCGGTCGTCAGCCCGAATAAGACTTGGGAAGGTTTCATCGGCGGGGTGCTTACGGCCACGCTCATCGGAACCGCGTTGTGGTGGATGACGCCGTTTCGTCCCTGGGTGGCAGGGCTGGTTTCGCTCACCATTACGCTTATGGGTTTTGCCGGAGGCCTGACCATGTCGGCCATCAAGCGCGACCGAGGCGTGAAAGACTACGGCACAATGATCAAGGGCCATGGAGGGATTCTCGACCGCATGGACTCGATGTGTTTTGCCGCACCGATCTTCTTTCACATCGTGCGGTATTTCTACGTGCCGTGAGACGGGCGATAACCGCTGCACGCCAAAACCGGCAGGCGAGGATACTTGGCAAACCTCGAATCCTCAAACGAAAGTTCACACATCAGGAAAATCGAACCGCGATCGGATTCGATGCGACGCGCATGCTGACAGTTCCGGCAGAGGCCGGGGTCTGGATGGATGCGCCGGTCGTCGGTTTCAGAGAGCATGCTGGGCGCCCTCGATCGGGAGGCGGGGCTCTACTTTTGCAACTCGGCGATAGCTGACTCCATCTCCGCTTCACTTATGGATTGGTTTTCGCCTGCCACCTTGCCGAGCACGAGTTGCACGTCTCCGATGTAGCCTTCGCGGAATGCGCCTTCGCAGTAGGCTAGGTAATAGTCCCACATGCGTATGAAGCGCTCGTCGAAGCCCAGTTGCCGTACTTCGGTGAGGCGTTCCAAGAAACGACGGCGCCACTCTTTGAGAGTCAGCGCGTAATGCATGCCGATGTTTTCCGCGCGAAAGAGCTTAATACGGGTCGCTCGGGCCAGCGATCGTTGGATCTCTACTAACGATGCCAGCTCGGCTCCGGGGAAGATGTACTTCTTGATCCAGTCGCTCTGCTTGCGGTATTGCTGAAACTTAGATTCGAGGATAGTGATGGTCTGCAGCAGCATGCTGCCTTCGGGCTTGAGCAGGCGATCACAGGTTCCGAAGTAGACGTCGTAATGTTCGTAGCCGACGGCTTCGAACATTTCGATGCTAACAATCTTGTCGTACTGCCCGCTCAGATTGCGGTAATCCTCGAACAGCAATTGAATGCGCTCGCTCGCGCTGCTGCGCGAGAACACATCGCGCGCGAAGTCGTGCTGTTGCCGGCTGATGGTGGTGGTGGTCACGCGGCATCCGTAAATCTCGGCTGCGTAGGCGGCGAAGCCACCCCAGCCGGTTCCGATTTCGAGCACGTGATCCCGCGGTCCTAATTGGAGTTTGCGGCAGATCCGGTCGAATTTTTGTATCTGTGCTTGCTCCAGCGAATCCTCCGGGCGCTCGTAATAGGCGCAAGAGTAGGCGAGATTGCCATCGAGGAAGAGGCGGTAGAAGTCGTTGCCCAGATCGTAGTGATACGCAATATTGCGCCGGCTTCCTGACTGCGAATTGCGATTGCGGCGGTGGGCCAGGAAATCGGCCATTCTGCGGAATGCGGCGAAGAGGCGGTTGCTGTTCTCCAGTTGATCGAGGTTGCGCACCGCCAAACGAACCACGGCTACCAGATCGGGGGTGGACCAGTCGCCGTCCATGTAAGCTTCGCCGATACCGATATCGCCGGCCAATAGTGCCTGCAGAAAAAACCGGTCATCGTGTACGGCCACGACCGCTTGCAACGGGTCTTTTTCCTCGTCAAAGCGCTGCTGGCCAAAGTGGTAGGTTGCCTCTGGACAAACGAGCTCGAGGTTGCCGGCACCAAGGCCGGCGAGAGTTTTCAGGAAAATGTTCTTGGCAATTTTCGCGCTTACTCGACTCGCCATGACGCCCCCAAATGCCTCGCCGTTGCTGCCTGGAAATGGCCCGCGCCCGGATGTGAGACGACCGGCACGCGCTTGAAGAGCAGTCGCAACGCCTGCCAGTGAATGGCGGCAATCACTTTCCCAGTCACCCAGGGAAAACGGATGAGGGCGCGGTGCAATTCAGCCCGCGACCACTCGCGGCGTTCCAGCTTCAGCGTGGAATCGAAAATCGCTTTCCCATGTTCGCGACTGATGCATTCTGTGATCAGTTGTTCGCTTGGCGGTGTGAATGTCCATTCGTAGTCATGCCCCAGTTTCATGAAGGGAGATACATGGAAGGTCTTGGAAAAGTGGTACTTCTTGTTCTCACCTGCGGGGCGCTCCACGCTGGGAGTGAGCCAGTAGTTTTCGGTCTCTCCGAAGGTGTTATTCACCTCGGCCATGATTACTTGCAGCCGGTGTTCGCGGTCGTAACAGTAGAAGAAGGAGACGGGGTTGAAGTTATAACCGAGATAGCGGAGATGAGTAAGAAGAAAAATCCGCCCTTCGGGAAGTGCGATGTCTTTTCGCTGCGCTTCTCGCAACATTCGGTCGCGCAGAGTGCTTGTGGGATCGCCGAAGTGATCGCGCTCCTGGTAGGAGACCCAGTTGCGGCGGTTGTATCCTGCCAGCGGAGATATCTTCATTAACTCGGGTAACTGGTCGATGTCGAGAAGCACCATGAATAAGGGATAGGTGAACTCGTGCACAGCCGGGAAGAATCTGCGATGACGCAAGGTGCCGGAATAGATTCCCGATTCCATCAAGCCACCGCCTCCCGAGCTGCCGGCTCCCAACGAACGTCCAGTTTCTCAGCCACTCGAATGGCCGAATTCAGACCGTCTTCGTGAAAACCGTAGAACCAGTATGCGCCACAAAAATGCGTATGGTTGCGGCCGCTGATCTCCGGCCAGCGCGCCTGGGCGCGAACCGCGTCCAAAGTATAAAGGGGATGGAAGTAAGTCATCTCGCGAAGAACGCGACGCTCGTCGACGGATCCAGTATCGTTCAGAGTGACACAGTAATCCTCCCGTGTGGGCAAGCTCTGCAGGCGGTTCATGTGATACGTCAGCGTAGCGGCCTGCCGGTTGGTTCCGAGATGATAGTTCCAGGACGCTCGCGCGTCCGGCTGCCGCGGCAACAGACGCGAATCGGTGTGCAGCACGGTCTGGTTGCGGCTGGTGCGGAAACTGCCGAGCACCTGCCGCTCGACGGGCGTAGCGTCTTTCAGCAACTGCATGGTTTGGGGCGCGTGACAGGCGAAGACCACCTCGTCGAAGCTTTCAGCAGGGCGGTCCGCGAAGGCGATCTGAACTCCGGTGGGAGTGCGCGTTACCGCGTTGATGTTTGACCCTAAACGGATGCGGTCCTGATACGGTGCAGTCAGTGGCGGGATATACGTGCTGCTGCCACCTTGCAGCACGTACCACTGCGCTTGCGTGGTCAAGCCGAGGAAACCGTGATTGTCGAAAAAGCGAATCAAGGTTAGAGCCGGGAAATCTTCTATTTCTTCCAAGGAAGTGGACCAGACTGCCGCTGCCATCGGATGCAGATAGTAGCGGGTGAAGTCTCCCTGAAATTGATGCGAGCGCAGGTATTCGCCCAGGGTGACGTCGACGTGGGCCGGATCTTGCAACAGTTTGCGAGCTTCGCGATTGAAGCGCACGATCTCCGCTAGAAACCGGTAATGTGCAGCGCGATGCCAATTGCTACCCGCGAAAAGGCCGCGCAAGCCGCGACTGCTGTATTCAAATCCGGTCTGGCGACAGGAAACGCCGAACGACATGTCACTTTTCTGCCGGGCGAGCCCCATGTGGCGAAATAGCCGGACGAGATTCGGATAGGTGCGGTCGTTATGAACGATGAATCCGGTGTCGATCGGGAGCGGTCCGCAACTGGTTTCGATGGTGTGCGTGTGAGTGTGGCCGCCGAGGCGGTCTTCCTTCTCGAACAGCCATACTTCGTGTTTCTGGCTGAGGAGGTAGGCGGCCGACATGCCTGAAATCCCCGCGCCGATGACTGCGACCCGGCTCATCCCGCCTTACCCTCCGAGAGCGGCAGCCGGATTCCTCGCAAGTCCCTGGCGACTCCCAGCCAGCTCAACAGCTTCAGCACATAGTAGGTAAAGTCCACTTCCCACCAGCGGATCCCGTGCTGGCAGGCATACATGAACTTGTGGTGATTGTTGTGCCAGCCCTCGCCTAGCGTGATGATGGCGAGCACAAAGTTGTTGCGGCTGTCGTCAGGAGTGTCGAAGCGCCGCGAGCCCCACAGATGCGCCAGCGAATTGATGGTGAAGGTTCCGTGAAACAGCAGAACGGTAGAGGCGACGAATCCCCAGAGAAAAGCTCCCCAGCCCCCAGCGAGCAGAAGCAAGCCCCCTAACACCGCCGGTGGCACCAGATAGTGTTTGTCCAGCCAGCGCAGCTCCGGGAACTTGCTGAAGTCCTTGATCAGCGCGGAATCGTAGCCATCATAGTCATTCGAGAGAACCCAACCGACGTGGGCCCACCAGAAACCACGCAGTCCGGGCGAGTGGATGTCCCGCTCGCGGTCGGCGTGCCGGTGGTGAACGCGATGGTGCGCGGCCCACCACAGGACGCCCTTCTGCCCCGAGGTCTCCGCCAGAAATGCCATCAGGAACTGCCAACCGCGAGCCAGTTTATAGGTGCGATGGCTGAAGTAGCGGTGATATCCGGCGGTGATGCCAAACATGCGCACTACGTACATCGCCAGCATGAGCCCGACCCACGACCACCGGAAAGGAACAAAAAACAAGGCTACGCATCCTACATGCAGAAGGATGAAGGGGATCACCGTTCCGAAACTGTAGTTATTCAGTCGTTTGATCACAGCCGTTTCAAGGGTCTTGCCTTGCTCTCTCTCAATGAGGTACGTTCTCAGGCGGACGCTGGATTGCCTGCCTTCCGATTCTTATAACGCCGCGCATCTGACGGTCTTGCGCCGGGAGGCAAGATTTTAGCCGCACCGTTGGCAATCTACAAGTCTGTTCGTATTCGTACTTGAGAAAGCGAGCGCAGGGAAGATTATGAGACTGCTCTTGAAAATCATCTTTGCGGCCATCTTTGTCTGGATGGTTTCGATGACTACCTACCTCAGCCTGCACAAGCCGCTGTGGGAGGCAGGATCGGAGTTTAGCTGGGCCGGCAGCCCATGGGCCGTAGCCACGCTCTTCGACGCTTATTTCGGCTTCCTAACATTTTTCGTCTGGGTCTGCTTCAAGGAACGCGGCTTGGCCGCGAAGGTGCTTTGGTTCGTTCTCATCATGGCGCTGGGGAACATCGCGATGTCCGGCTACGTGCTTATTCAGCTGTTCCGGCTGAAACGGGAGGAGCCGCTTTCTGATTTGGTACTTAAGACTGCGTCGTGATGCGCGGCTTGTTCATCGTGGAGGTCGCCTAAATTTCCATGCTGTCCGCAATTCTCCATCTCGTTCTGCCGGGCGCGGTACTGGTGATCCTGATGATGTTCGTTTTGTGGCTGATTCATTTGCGGATCGGCAACGCGAGCATTGTGGATCCAGGTTGGGCGTTCGGCCTGCCGCTGCTGGCGGTCACATACGCTGTTTTGGGCCCCGGCTACGTTTGGCGCAGGTGGCTCCTGGCGGGGATGGCGGCGGTTTGGGGAGTGAGGTTGGGGAGTCACCTGCTGCGGCGCATCGTGGGCAGGCCCGAAGAAGGCCGTTATCAGGAGTTGCGCCGGCAATGGAAAGATCATCTGGCTTTAAAGTTTCTGGCGTTCTTTGAATTCCAGGCATTGCTGGATCTGTTCCTGTCGTTGCCGTTTCTGCTGGCTGCACTGAATCCAGAGCGCACGTTGTCGCCGCTGGAGTTTGCGGGCACGGCGCTATGGCTGGTGGCGTTGGCCGGTGAAGCCGTTGCCGATGCGCAACTGGCCGCTTTCAAGCGCGATCCGGCCTCACGCGGACAAGTTTGCCAGCGCGGGTTGTGGAACTACTCCCGGCATCCGAATTACTTCTTCGAGTGGTTGATCTGGGTGGCATGGGCGTTGTTCGCGCTGGCATCGCCCTACGGATGGATCGCGATCCTGTGCCCGGCGGTGATGTTTTACTTCCTCTTCCGGGTGACGGGGATTCCCGCCACTGAAGCCCAGGCTTTGCGGAGCAAGGGCGAGCTCTACCGCCGTTACCAGCAGACGACCAGCGCCTTCGTGCCTTGGTTCCGGAGGCAGGCGCGGACCTCCGGTGTCTGAGTCAACAGATGACAACTGCCGCACAACTCGATCGCCGTCAGACCACCCACAGGGTTTCCTGGTCATTGAATCTGCTGGAACGTGATCTGCTGCCGGACTGGCTGGTCCGCATTGGCATTCGCCGGCTCTTATCCCAGCGTTTGCGGGAAGAGGACAAGGGCTCGCCGGAACTGCAGCAAGCCCACTTGATGCGGCTGATCAACCAGCTAAAGATGGGGCCAGTGGCCATCGAAACCGCGGCCGCCAATGCCCAACACTACGAGGTGCCTGCGCGCTTCTTCCAGTTGGTATTGGGCCGGCAATTGAAGTACAGTTCGGCGCTCTGGCTGGACGACACTTGCACTTTGGACCAAGCTGAAGACGCCATGTTGGCCCTGACCACCGAGCGCGCCGGCTTGGCCGACGGACAGCGGGTGCTGGAACTGGGTTGCGGCTGGGGTTCGCTTTCCCTCTACATGGCCGAGCGTTTCCCGCACAGCCGGATGGTCAGTGTCTCCAACTCGTCTTCGCAGAAACAATTCATCGACGCGCAAGCCGCTGCCCGCGGCTTGGGAAATTTGCAGGTCATCACCGCGGATATGAACGTGTTTGAAGCTCCGGGAAAGTTCGACCGCGTGGTCTCGGTGGAGATGTTCGAGCACATGCGCAACTACGAACTGTTGCTCGCACGCATTGCTTCATGGATGCAGCCCGACGCCAAGCTCTTCGTTCACATCTTCAGCCACCTGCGCTACGCGTATCCCTTCGAGGTTCGCGATGGCAGCGATTGGATGGCGCAGCATTTTTTTACCGGCGGCATCATGCCGAGCGACGATCTGCTCCTTTATTTTCAGCGCGATTTGCGGTTGCACGATCACTGGCAGGTCAGCGGCATCCACTATCGGAAGACAGCGGAAGCCTGGCTCTGGAACATGGACGCTCATCGCGGGGAGATCCTGGATCTTTTCGCACGTACCTATGCGAACGGGCTTTCCAGCAGCGCGGCAAGATCGGAAGCTCGGCGCTGGTTCGTCCGCTGGCGAGTATTTTTCATGGCCTGTGCCGAGCTTTGGGGATACCGCCGCGGCCGGGAGTGGATTGTATCCCACTACCTGTTTACCAAGTGATTAGAAAAGGCAGTTTGTGGTAGCTCTTGCAACCTGATTCGCTACGAGGTAGCATCTGTTCTCCCTGCTGTTCTGTAATACAATGGGTCGGCCAAAAGCGGGAGGATGCTTTCATCGTCACCCGCTCAGAAATTCGGTTCGTGAGTCAAATACCAAACTAGAGGAGAGGACAATGCAAAAGACTGTTTACCGTGTCATGGCAGCTGTACTGGTGCTCATGACTTTCTCGACGCTGAGCGCCGCCAAGGACAAAACACTGTACGACAATCTGGGCGGCAAGAAGGCTATCGTCGCGGTCGTGGACGATTTTGTAGGGCGATGTGCCGCTGACAGCCGTATCAACGGTTTCTTCAAGGCAACCGCCGCAGACCCGAAGCGCTTGGCGAATTTCAAAAAGAACCTCGTGGACCAGATCTGCCAGGCCAGCGGAGGCCCCTGCAAATACACCGGTAAGAGTATGAAGGAAGCTCACGCCGGCATGGGCATCAGCACTGCAGATTTCAACGCGCTGGTGGAGGATCTCGTAGCCGCACTTGACAAGTTCAAGGTCGCTGAAGCCGACAAGAACACGCTGCTCGGGGTTCTTGGTCCCATGAAGTCGGACATTGTGGAGAAGCCATGAAGGCTGCCATTGTGGAGAAGTAAGCTGGACCTGCATGACTTGGGGCGTTGGGCTGTGCGGCCTCCCGGCGAACGCCCTCTCTTAGTTCACCGAAGCCATTATCCAGGAGAATGACGACGAAGGTCATATACCTTCGTTGCTTTTCTGCGTTCCTTGGCGCCGGAGGTAGCGCCCTGCCGGTGCGACGATGAGGCTCTCATGCCAGTGTATTCACCTTTTCTGAATCTGTTTGTGCAATGCGGCCTAGCGGCCGTGCTCTTGTGTGGCGCGGTTTTGGCCCGTCAGCAACGCTTTCACACGCACGGTTGGGTCCAGTCGACGGTCGTGTTGGCCAACTTGGCCGCCATCCTCGGATTCATGCTTCCTTCCTTCTCGCGCCTCGTGGCGCCGCATTGGCGGATAACCCTGCACGGTGGAGGCGACTGGATTGTGGTGGCCCACGCCGCAGTTGGCGGAATAGCGGAACTGCTGGCGATCTACATAGTTTTGGTCGCGGGCTCATCGCTGCTTCCGGAGCGCTATCGCTTCAGCCGCTACAAACCCTGGATGAGGACTACCCTGGCGCTGTGGATGCTGGCGCTGCTTTTGGGCTTCGCCACTTACCGCGTTTGCTACGCGCAAGCGGCAACGTCGCCAGCGGCCGGCCAAGCTTCGCAGGGGGTCGTTGTCACGATCGATAACTTCAAATTTGATCCTAAGGAAGTGAAGGTCAAAGCCGGTACCGTCGTGACCTGGACGGACGGGGGCGGACGGCACACGGTTACGTCCGACGATGGTTCCTTTGATTCCGGCACGCTGACCGCCGGCGGAAGCTACCAGCACAAGTTCGAGAAGCCTGGCGTGTATCCGTACCACTGCATGTTTCATGGCGAGCGCGGGGGGAAGGACATGGCGGGGGTGGTGACGGTGGAGGCGGCGACTCGCTGAATCTACGGAGTCGCGAAGCGGTCTTCACTGGCCCGGTTGCGGGCGACCTGGAAGAAGCTGTCGCACCCGTCACAATTGACGAAGCCCAACTAGCAACCCATAGAAAACACAATACTTTGTGGCAGCCGGACCTGTAAGCCGAATTCCCCGGGTCACATTGAAAATACGCAAGTTATTGAATCGGACACTTCGGGAACTGTCAATAAAGTCAACGTCGGCATTGAAGGCAGATTTCCTGTCACACCGGTGTCACACTCCGCCCGTGCTTCGGTCGCGGGCCCAAGCCTCAGGCCTTGATTTCAGGCACCTTTTCTGGCGCAATCAAGATGGGGTAACGGTTATGAAAAAGGCTGCAATCTACGTACGGGTTTCGACGGCGGAGCAAGAAACTCGTTTGCAAGAAAACGAACTCCGCGAATTCGCAGAACGGCGGGGATGGGAATACCAAATCTTCACAGACCGAGGTCAGAGCGGAGCAAAGGACAGCCGGCCTGCTTTGAATCAGCTGCTGCAGCAGTTGCGGAGGAAGAAATTCGATGTGCTGGTGGTGTGGGCTCTGGATCGCTTGGCGCGATCACTGCGACAGTTGCTGACGGTTTCAGAGGAGTGCAAAGCACTGGGAGTGGACCTCGTTTCGCTGAAACAGAACCTCGACACGACATTGCCAGCAGGTAGATTGACTTTTCAGGTTTTGGGCGCAGTCGCGGAATTTGAACGCGAGATGCTGCGGACACGGGTGGTCGCAGGAATGGCGCAGGCACGTCGATCCGGAAAGCATGTTGGAAGGCCAGCGCGGCGTAGGTTGGGTCGAGCTGAAATTGAGAAAATCCGGCTGCTGCGATCGCAGGGGAAAAGCGTGCGCCAGCTGGCTAAGGAATTCGGGGCTTCCCAGTGGATGATCGCCAGATTGGAACCCACCTCATGACGGGCATCCAGCGGTTGCTGGATCACGACCCGGGTCAATGAGTGTAATTGATTCCATAACAATGTCGGCTCCGACGCCCGGATAGACTTTGGTGGTAGCAACCAACCAAGGCCCGGGAGAAAGGAGCCGAACGATGATCATTATAGGGGCGGATTACCATCCGGGCTTTCAGCAAATTGCGTTTGTCGATACCGACACGGGTGAGTTGCAAGAACGGCGGCTGGAGCATCGCGAGGACGCGGAAAAGTTCTATCGCGATCTAGCCGCGCAAGAAGTCAAAGTGCGGGTAGGGATGGAAGCGAGTGGGCACGCTCGCTGGTTTGAACGACTGCTGGCGGAATTGCAGGTTGAGTTGTGGATTGGGGATGCGGCCGAGATCCGCACGAAACGAGTGCGGAAGCAGAAGACGGATCGCCAAGATGCGCAACTGATTCTGCGCTTGTTGCTGGAAAATCGCTTTCCCCAGGTGTGGGTCCCGAACTGGGAGAATCGCGATCTGCGGCAACTGCTCTGGCATCGTCACCGGATGGTGCAGGCGCGCACGCGGATCATGAACCAACTGCAAGCCGTAGCGCTCAACGAAGGACTGCACTGCAAAAAGAAGTTGTGGCGGGACGCGGGACGAGAG
>Ga0074044_10000141_pt1 | contig 71777 bp, 58 predicted proteins | sample BogForMeECP23OM1_FD_94443 | JGI IMG/M metagenome (GOLD analysis project Ga0074044, IMG submission 94443) | Bog forest soil microbial communities from Calvert Island, British Columbia, Canada - Bog Forest MetaG ECP23OM1 | ecosystem: Environmental > Terrestrial > Soil > Wetlands ...
CCTGCGAAGAAGAAGCTCGCGAGCGCCATCAAGAGAACCTGAAGTGTACGCTTGTATCTGTTTTGTGACGTCACGGGAACGCGCGCTCTCCAGCTCAGCCGAAAATCTGACGATCATTCAAGATTCAATTCATCCGGCCTCATCTTTATCCTGGCGTATCTAACAGTTACAATCCAACTCCCAAGCACTCCCACTCCCGTCCCCTAAGTATCCCATTGCAGGAACCGGCTCAGAGGGCTCAACGACCATTAGCGGTATATATACTCAGCTTTTCGCGCTGATTCGGCAGCACGTCATTCCTAGCATATACAATCGAGAATGGCTCCCCGGGTCGGCTGGAAAATCATGGGTTCCACATCCATCAGATCCACCTGCTGCTGCTTGCGCAGAACAATTTCGAAGTTAACGGCAGCGAGCCGCTCGCCTACGAGCAGGGGCAGATGCTCGACACGATTCAGGTTCCATTCTGGGACGGCAACCCGAACGATCCGTATCCATCGGTGACGGTTCGTCTGGATTTCCATGGGGCGGACACCGGCCAATTCGTCTATCACTGCCATATTGCAGGGCATGAGGACGCCGGGATGATGGCGATAATCAAGGTGATGCCGTCGTCGACGGCGGCCGCGCTGGAAGGGCTGCGCATCCGCTTCGCATCGATTGGATGGTTCGGCGCGAGCGACGCAACGGCAGGATCAGCCTGGTGCGTCAGAGGGAGATCGGCCGCACGCCCATCACGTCAGCGTTCGACGGGCGGCGATCGCCAGGCATCGGGGGTACAGGTTCGGTCTAGCTGACCGGGGCAAGGCGCGGCCGAATGATTTGAGAATGGCTCGCCGGGCGGATTCGAACCAGCGACCCGACGGTCAACAGTTGTAATTCGTGAAAAACCCAGGGCTTGCCTTACTCATCGGTGCGAAGAGTGACGCATGTGGGTACGCCCAGCGCATCGGAAAGGATGACTTCCGTGGTTATGTCATCGCCCTTCCCCATTGATCGTACTTGCGAACGAGAGGCTCCAGCGTGATATCAAGTGGGTTGGGCCACACCGCGCGCCGTTGATCGTCCTCCACCTTCCAGAATGCCGCGGTTAGGTCATCCGTCCGGAAATGGTTCCGCAGCCTGTCATCGCTAAGCAGCCGCACATAGGCGTCGCAGGCGAGACGCTCCATCTGGCGGGTCCTTTGCCAGCACAGGTCGTTCCGCTGATCTGCGGGATAGCCCTGCACAGTCCTATCCCAGGGATGGACGTGCTCTGCATCGCTACGCATGTCGAAGGCCTCCAGGAGGATATCGCGCGTGGAGCTAGAGGCACGGGCGAAAGTTTGGCAGCGGTGTGCGAACTGTTTTTTGGTGCTGGCGATATCCGGCAAGATGACGGCCTCCAGCGACCGCACGAATTGATGGAGACGGTCCTGCCCTGCTTGCTGCTGCAGGCCGTTAGATAAGATGCTGAGTCCGCGTAGGATGCGTTGAAATTCGGCCGGATCGGATCGGATGGCTGTGAGGCCTGTGCGAAGCGTGACGGCCTCTTCAAGCCACTTTTTTGTGATCGGCGCGCGACTGTAGCCTCTGCTTTGATAGAAGGTGGGAAGCTGTCCGGCGGGAATCACCGCCTTGCCGGCGAGATTCTTGATTACGCTGCCGGCTGGTTGAGTGCTGCCGAATGGATAAATTTCGGTGCCCAAGAATAGCGTGGTGTCTGTCGTGCTTGCCTGGTTGAGCGTAACGGTGCCCTGAACCGGATAGAAGCCGGGCGCGCTCTGGGTCGGATTGGCTGAGAGCGCCGTTTTCGCGGTTTGTCCTGGCTGAAATCTGCCAAAAGCCGGATCGACTGAGTTTTTTCGTAGCCTTCGTATCCATAGCAGGTATACTTGACAGAGTCGGTGCCGAGTTGGTCCGGAAGGCGATGCGGGGTTTGGCGAGGCTTACGGAATCCGCGCACGGCCCGTTTTTCGTCGGAACTGATTGGCATCGAAAATTGGCCCATCGGGAACCGCAGGGAGATTCGCAAATGAAGTTAATGCCAAGGTTGGGTTTAGTTTTGGCGATCGTCGGACTGAGCCTATGGGTGACGCCGATAAACGCGCTGGCCGAAGAACCATACGTCGCTCCCTACGCGAATGCCCCGCACCCGCCGGCGCATCATCATCGGAGAAACGACGCCAGGAGTCGGGCTTGCGCCAACGCCGCAAAGCTCGAGAATCAGTATCACAATGACAAGAACACCGGTCATCCGGCGGCGGCCAATGATCTCCTGTCAGAGATGCGCGAGGCGGAGAATCGATGCCATGGAAAGTAGCCGGCTCCTCTCCCCGCGGCACCATCGGTAAGACCAGGAAACGCGGCGTCCGTGTTTGCGTTCGGGCGACTGGCGGATGCGGGCGGACGGTTAGCCCGACAGGATGGTGTTTAGTTCCTCCACGACAGCGATCATCTTTGTGATCTGATCATCAAGTGGCTTCTGTTCGAGCTTCGGAACTTCGCCGAAGCCTCGCATGTATTTGGAGGTCGCCTCGATCAAATCGATCGCCACGGTGGTCAGTTTAACGCCCCCCGTTCGCAACCAGGCAACGGCGGCAGGTGATGGCGTGTAAGCGGGCCGAATTGGACGCTAGGTTGGTTTAAGTTGCTCGGCGCGTCTGATCCACCCGCTCATCCCAAGAAGGCGGAACTGCTCGGCGGCGCTCTCGAGTAATGTCAGCGCCTGGTCGGGTACCGGTCCATTACCGGCGCGGAAATACATCAACGATTGATCGAAGTCGGCGATCGCGCGGAACGGCCGTGCCCCTTGCTCGTCAAAAACGTCGCGCGCTTTGGCAAACCATTCGCTGGCTTCCTCAACGCGGCCCTGAAGTGCGCACAGACGCGCAAGCGAAAGGCGGCTGTCGCTTAGCGGGGACCGGAAATCAGGCGCCAGCACCTTGAGACGGATGTTGCGCTCCACGGTCTCGGCGTGGGTGTTCGAATTGAGTATCCAAAGGGTAGCTGCAGCAACGCAGGCCGTTAAGGAGTAGGTCGGGTCCCATGGCGCGCCGCGTTCCAACGCAGCAGGGAGCAAACTGATGCGTTGCAATGCCAGTTCGGATTGGCCGACGCGAGCCAGTACGTAAGAGGAGTAGGCATTGATCCCCGCGGCGGCCCATTTGCTCTCTGCTCCGGGTCCCTGCAGAAACGCCTGGGCGGCAGGATTCGACATCAAATGCTCCCACCCCTCGTCGAGCGCGTAGAGCATTTCACACCGCGCCGCAACCACGTTGAGCAGGCCGACGCTGTTGGGGGTCGTCATCCGCGCCGCAAGTTTCAGCGCCCTGTCGAGCGCAGCTTCGGCCTCCGTGAAGTTGCCAAGCGCGATATGACAGCGCGCCACGTCGGCCCATCCTCTGGTCGCGGTGGCAATAGCACCGCGTTGCTCGTCGTCTGCGGCTTCCCGCTGCTGCATGGGCAGGCAGCGGCGGTAATCGCCGGCAAGCATCATGAGCACCCTTGCCGGAAGCGACGAGTCCTGCAGGACCTCCTCCCGCGACTGAAAGGGCATCTCGAAATTCCTGGTTGCGAGTTGCTCGCGAGGGAGACGTTTCAAGACCGTGTAGAGTTCGCGGTTTTCGACCGAATCAATCCGAATGCCGGGATTGTCGGGATCCGCAGCCTCCCTGCGGAACGTATCGAGTTCGATCAGGCTGGCCCATACGACATCGCGTGTTTCGCCAATATACTTGAGCCCTTCGGTCGCCATTTCCCACGCCGCAAGTTGGCATCCCGCCTTTAGCATCATACGCGCGGTTTGCTCGTAGAACTCCGCCGCCGCTCGCGGAGCTTCGCGGGAAACGACGATTTGCCCGGCTTCCCGAGCGAGTTGCAGAGCCTCATCATTGTTCAAGGTCCAGGCCAAAGCGACCGCGCGGCGGCCAAGCAAGCTCGCACGCCGCGGATCGTCGGGAGCAATCAGCTCCAGTGCAATGCGAAGAAACGCGCCGACATCATCGTGGGCGTAAGCAGCCTCGGCATTGTCCGCCGCCGCAATCGCGTACTCCGCGCCCCGTGACGGGCGCGATGCAGTCGCACCGCGCCAGAACTGGTAGGCGAGTTCGGCAGCGTGAGCCGCAGTCCGCTCGCTCCATGTGCGCTCCATCTCCTCGGCAATTCTGCGGTGCAGCCGCGTGCGGCGCGCCGGGTTCATTTCCGAGTACAGGGTGTGGCGAATCAGCGCGTGCGTGAAATCGAAGGTATCGGGGTTGGAACCCGGCCGCAGCAACTGCGCGTTGAGCGCCTCATCGATTGCGTTCAGAGTAGCGTCCTCATCCAGCCCCGCAACTGACGCTGCGACATCGATTTCAAACGATCCGTTGAAGGCCGACGTCACGCTCAGGAGCCGGTTGGCGTCCTCGGACAGCCTAAGCAACCGTTGACCAATTACCTGACGGACGCCCTCCGGGATCGCGAGCTCCGCGATGTTCAGGCCGCCGCCCCAACCGGATTGGTTCTTCAGAATCTTGCCTTCCTCGAACAAGAGCAGCAGCAGTTCGCGAAAGAACAGCGGATTGCCTTCGGTCGCTTCGTTCAAGGCCTTGACTAACTCGGCGGGAGCTTCCTGATCACCGATCATCTTGAGCAGACTCGCCAGCTCCTCGCTCTGAAGGCCGCCAAGGGTGATCGTTTCGAAATTCGGGCTGCGGCCCAAACCAGCAAGCACCGCGGAAAGCGGGTGAGCCCGGCTCACCTCCCCATCCCGATAGGCGCCAATCAGGAACATCGAACTATCGCTGGTAAAGCGCGAAACATGATTGAGCAGGGCTACCGTCCCACGGTCAGCCCAGTGCAAATCGTCAAGAATCACGAGCGCGGGCGCGCGGCGAGAGACACTGACAAAGAACTGCGTGACGGCATCAAAGAGCCTGAAGCGTTCCTCATCCTTGTCCAGACTGACTGGCTCGGCGATATCCTCCAATCTTTCATGCAGCATCGGCGCGATGCGTGCGAGAATGCCCGCCCGCTTTCCAATCGCCTGGCTGATTTCCATCGGCGACGCATCGCGCGCATACGATGCTATGATTTCGGCAAACGGGCCGTAGGGCGGCTGCCACTCGCCGTCGTAGCACGCGCCTCGCATCACCACCGCGCCGCGCTGGGCTGCGTGATCCGCAAATTCCTGGAGCGTACGAGTCTTGCCGATCCCCGCCTCGCCGCGAAGCATGGCCACGGCGCCGCGCCCATTGAAGGCTTCATCGAGCCTTTTGGACAGGCGCTCAAGTTGCGTGGCACGGCCGACGAACGGGGTGCGGGTCAACATTGCGATAGGGTCGTTGTGCTCGTAGATCACTTCGCAAAGACTGATCGGGTTGTTGAACCCCTTGAGCTTGACCTCACCCCGATCGCGGAATTCAAACGAATTCCTCGACGATAAGAGTTCAGCGATGATCCGGCTGCACAGAATCTGGCTGCCGGTCGCGGCGTCACAAAGACGGCGGGTTATGACAATGGGAGTGCCGAAATAGCCGCTATCGCGGCGGAGTACCTCACCGAGATGTATCCCGATTTTCATCTCGAAGCGGGCGCCTGCACCCGGCGCACACGCGGTTTGCTGCATGGTGATGGCGCAGCGCACCGCGTTGGCCGCAGACGAGAACGCGGCCAGTACTCCGTCCCCCAGCCATTCCAACTCCGTTCCGCCAGTGGCTTCGATCGCGGCACTCAACAGCCGATGGTGAACCCGGAAAAGCCGATCCGAAGCCTCGTCGCCCTCTCGCTGCAAGTGTTCGGTGGAGCTGACCAGGTCGGTGAAAAGGATTGCAAGGGTCTCTGTTTGGAGCATCGCATTACCTTCGAACACGCTTCGATCGACCAGTTGGCGCAACTTCACTGGTTCGAGTTTGGAATGCGATCGCGTTCGTCTTGCGGCCAGCGTCGGTCATCACGCGGAGCGCCCGATCAACCTATAATTAGTTATGTTATATCATATTAGTTTATACCAAGACACAGTAGGCGAATACAGCCAAGCGACGGCGTGAACGGGGCTGGCTTCGATTCGAGCGGTGCAATTCCGATGATCGACTGACCATGCATCGCGTTGACGACCGTGCTCGGGTTCGCCGTTGGCGTGGCATTTCCCATCTACAAGATGGTCGCACGGAACCCGATCGGCCGCGATCGGATCGGAACCGCCGCCAATGTTTTGCAGCTCCCTCGAGAACTGGGTTCCGCGACGCGACTGGCAGTCCAGGGGCTGATGTTCGCGTTGGCGTTACGCGCGGCATCGGGAGCGTATGAAGCTTCGGCGACCGGGCTGACGCGATCCGCCAGGCGGCTCGGTCTTGACGCCTAGAAGCTTTACCGGCTACGTGTTCCCGATGTGTAAGGATATGGTTCAGGACATTGAGTGATCCTGAGCGTTTCACGAACGGTTCGTAGCGCCAGAGCTGGAGCCCTCCTCACCGACAAGGAATTCACGAGGAACTCAAATGAACGCGGCAGTCCGTATCGACCCTGAGACAGGCCTGAAGGTCTTCAACACGCGCGCGGCCAAGGCATCCGAAAAGATTGCCGGCAAGGGTTACTCGGTCCTGAACGATCAGAAGATGAAGGAGCTGCCGGAACTGCCGCCCGGCGCGACCTTCAATGCGGAAGAGCAGGCCAAGTACCTCGCGTTCAAAGAAGCCCGCCGCGGCGCCGCGGACTACATCTCCATGGAAGGCGAGTTCAAGAAATATCTGGACGACGTCTATTCGGAGCCGCCGATCCCGCGCGAAGCGCTGACCGACGAGTGCGAGATCCTGGTGGTCGGCGGCGGCTTCGGCGGACTGCTGCTGTGGCACAAGTTGAGCGCAGCCGGCTTCACTGACGTGCGTTTCTGCGAAAAGGGCGGCGACGTAGGCGGCACCTGGTACTGGAACCGCTACCCGGGCATCGCCTGCGATGTCGAATCGTACAGCTACCTGCCGTTGCTCGAGGAGATGGGGTACGTCCCGTCGATGAAGTTCGCCTCGGGCTTCGAGATCCTCGAATACTGCCAGAAGATGGCCGAGAAGTTCAGGTTCTACGACCACTGCCTGTTCCACACGACGGTCGAGGCGACGACCTGGGAGGAGGCATCGGGCCGCTGGATCGTGGAGACGGATCGCGGCGACAAGATGCGCGCGCGCTTCGTGATCCTGGCCAACGGCATCCTCACGACACCGAAGCTGGCACGCATCGCCGGCATGGAAAAGTTCCAGGGCGCGTCCTTCCACACCTCGCGCTGGGACTACAACATCGAGCTGCGCGGCAAGACGGTCGGCATCATCGGCACCGGCGCGACGGCAATACAGGCGGTGCCGGAACTCGCCAAGATTGTGGGGCAGCTCTACGTGTTCCAGCGCACGCCGTCATCGGTCGACGTGCGCGATCAGCGCGCGACGACAGAGCAGGAGCGGGCGACGTGGGCCAACGAGCCGGGATGGGCACGGGCAAGGCGCGCGCGCTTTTCGAAGATATCGGCCGGCCGCAGCGCCATCCAGGCCAACGACGACTACCTGGCGGGCAAGATTAAGGATATCAGGGAGCCCCGGAAACACGACCGTCAGTTGCCCCCGGAGGAGCTGATCCAGAAGCAACTGGATTCGAACTTCCGCATCATGGAGCAGATTCGGGCGCGGGTGGATGCGATCGTCAAGGACCCAAAGACGGCGGCGGCGCTGAAGCCGTACTACCCGTATGGCTGCAAGCGGCCGACCTTCCACGACGAATACCTGCCGACGTTCAACTTGCCACACGTCCATCTGGTGGACACGGCGCCGCGGGGAGTGTGCGAGATCAACGAGCGCGGGGTGGTTCATGAGGGGGTTGAATATCCGCTGGACGTGCTGATTTACGCGACCGGGTTCCAGTGGATGGGCACCTCAACCTTCAACATGGTCACGGGCCGCGGCGGCCGGACGCTGAAGGAAAAGTGGGAGACCGAGGGGACCAAGACGTTCCTGGGGCTGCATAACCACGGCTTCCCCAACCTGTTCATCGTCACCGGTCCGCAGGGCGGCGGCGGCAGCTTCAACTTCACCGACGCGATCGACGCGCATGGGGACTATGTGGTGTGGATGCTGCAGACCATGCGGGAGCGCGGCTGGCGTATCGTCGATGTCCGCAAAGAGCCCGAAGAAGCGTATGCGGAACATTGCCGCGACGTCGACATTGCGACCGCGCCGCTGCGCGATTGCATCTCCTATTATAACGGTGAAGGCAACGCGGCGCCGGGGAGCCTCGCCTATTACGGCGGGGGCAAGTGGCATAAGTACCGTGTCGCGGCACAGTCAACGCTGGAGCCCTATGTGTTCGAAAGCGGAGAGCCGGCTTCGTTGACGGGCAAATGAAGAACGCACCTGGCGGAGCCTGAACGGTAGTCCCGGCGGGTGGATTTCCTTCCTTCTACTTAGCCCTAATCCGAAAATAATGGTGGGCGAATTCTACAGAACCCTCACCCGCGCGTCACGCTGGTTGCGAAACAATGCAACCAGCGCGCCGCTTGCCCTCTCCCGCAAAGAAGCGGGCGAGGGGCATTTCCCGGCGGTCGGCAGTGATGCAGCCCGGCTCTCCGACGCAATTCCAATCCCAAGGTCCACGCGCATAGTTATTTTCGGATTAGGGCTAGGTTGGCGTCCCGAGCAAGCGCGCAGTCGTCGCTGTCGATATCCAAAACGAATATTTCCCGTCCAGCAAACTGCCGCTCGTCGGCATCGCGGAGGCGGCCGCCAACGCCGCTAGTGATCGCTCAGGATGGCGTTCGCCCGTCATCGCTGGGGCCTTTCGAAGAACCGGCGTGAACACCGGCCGCTGGCTCGCACTATCTAAGCGCGGCCTCCAGGCGACTTAAACTCAGATCGCTTTTGAGGCGGCCATCACGGACCGCCTTGAGGAACGTCGCGTAGTCGCGCTCGACCTGATCGGCATAAGCAACCGCGTAGTCTCCAATCGCCTCGTCAAAGTGATCGGTACCGCCCAGATAACCCGCTATCATCGCCGCGTCGCCTGCTTTGTCATGAGCCCGCGCCAGCGCCAAACCGCAGAACATTGCGTAAGTTCGCATCACCCGCGGCGTCTGCGACTCTATGTCCGGGGCAATCTTCATGTCGCGCAGCTGTCTGACGTAAAAGTCACGGCCGTGCGGTCCTCTTGTCCAACCCAGGAAGATGTCGCTTGCGGACTGCATGAGGCGCTGCCCGATGACGACACGTTGGCCGTTGTGCGGCACAGGCGTGTGCCCAGTGTAGCGCTCGAGCACCGAGCGCCGTGCTTCCTTGATTTGGAGAAATAAAGGGTCGTCCGGCGCGGCAAGAAAAAGCGCGACGAAACACCGGGTGCCGACGCTCCCAACGCCCACCACCTTTATCGCGATATCGATAAATTTGAAGCGATCGAACAGTATTCGGCGCTCCTCCGCAAGAGTTTCGCGATACCTCTTCAAAGTAGGCGCGATGATGCGCTCGTTCAGTTCGCGTTTATCGACGTGGTAGAGCAGGGGCGGCTGGTTGACGATGCGCGGCAGGCCCCTGGTAGGTGCGGTGAACTTGTGGAAGACGAGTTCGTGGCTTTGCTCGCGTGCTTCCGCGACCTTCCTCCGTACGCGGCCGCTCACGTCCTTGTAGCCGCTCACCCTACGCAGATCGTCGACGGTAATCCTGGAGTACCACGCTTCGAGGACTCCAGTTCCCGCTCGCTCTCTCATCGACTCCCGGTATGAAGCCACGGCCTGGACGGCGATCTCCCTGGTCTGATCGGGGCGAAATCGGCGCCAACGCGCCGCGAGGACAAAACTCGCGGCGAGCCGTTTCAGGTCCCATTCAAAGGGTGCAGGCAGGGTCTCGTCAAAGTCGTTGATATCGAAGACGAGGTTTCGTTCGGGGGTCGCGAACCCGCCGAAGTTCATCAGATGGCAGTCGCCACAGGCATGCACATTTATCCCGCTCACAGGAGTGCCTGCGAGATCGTGAGCTTGTAGCAAGGCGGTGCCGCGAAAGTACGCAAACGGCGATTGCAGCATTCGCCCATGGCGAATGGGGATCAGGTTTTCCAGTCGGCCTTCGTTTGAAGCTTCGATCAGCGCTAAGATGTCTCGCTTTTCGCCGTGCCCAAGGATGACCTTGCCGTGCGACAATCGGGGGCACTTTTCCCGTAACGACTTGCCAGCCTGGTAACGTTGTTCTTTTGTCAGAAGCTTTACTTTTGCCACGTCACTCTCGTTTTGTGAGGCCGGAAATCTGGTTCTTCGTGAATTTTCAAACTGATGGGAAGGACGGTTCCCTGTCTTGAAATGCTCCTTGAGCGCCGAAAGGTCTCAAATCTGATGGTTCGATTTACATCAGGATGGTGATTTGGTCCAGCGAGTCAGCCGGTGCGTGCCGCCAGTACGAATCCGTCACTGACATGAGAGTTCTTAGTAAAGACCTAAAGCAGCCATATCCGTGGCACAGGGTTAGCGACGGGGTCAGTTGACGCTGTAGCCGCGCCCCTGCAAACAGGCGGCCATCGCGCGCTGGTATCCGGCTGATTGAGAGGTTGTCGCTTGAGCCTGGTTTTGTTGCGCGGCCTGTTGCTGTTGTCGGCGCTCGTCCCTGCGCTTGAGGCCGCCCGCCAGTCCGCCGATTGCCGCTCCCGCAGCGGCTCCTTTGCCGGCGTCCCCCGCGATGGCGCCGCCGACGGCTCCCATAGCGGCCCCACGGCCCGCGCCCTTGAGAACGTGCGACTGCGAGGGTCGATACGGCTGCGGATCGAGGTAGTTGGGGTTGCTGGGGTAGGCTTTGCTCGGATCAAATCCGGTCTGCTGCGCGGCCCAGGTGTGGCACTCATACCGATCTTTATCCTGCTGCTGCTGGCTCTGCCCTTTGCTCGGGTAGATGTACATTTCACCGCTTTGCGCCCTGGCGGATGAGGGCAAGAGCGAGAGTAAGGCAACGGCCAAAATCAGCGCCAGCTCGTTTGCGCTTCGAACCCGGATAGTTCCTGGCAATCTATCCATTTCACCTCGACAGCTCCTCGAAGCGATTTTCCGGCCGGTACTCACGCCCACGCTGATGGTCTCACAGCATTCACACGCTCTCTATCGGACCAAGGTCTGATTTCCGCACTGCTTTTGGTCGGGCAGGATTCTAGTGGACCGCACATAAACGCAATTCCTCTCTTGCCGGAATGAGAGAAAGACCCATGACGATTCGAACACTCACACGCAAAGTCATTGAACTCGCAGTTATATTGACCATTTTGTCGACCTGCTCATATGCAGTGTCTTTCGCCGCGAGCGAAGACTCACAGCAACAAGTATTCAGATCTCCCGCTTCGGCCGCGGCTGCGTTGGTCGGTGCCGCCATGGCAGACGACATGAAATCGCTCACTGCCATCCTGGGTCCTGACGCCGACGAAATAATCACGAGCGGCGACCCCGTCGCCGACAACAATGCGCGCGAGGATTTCACGAAACGCTACGATCAAATGCACCGTCTCGCCTACGACGATAAAGGTCGCGTGATTCTCTACGTAGGCGCCGACAACTGGCCACTGCCAATTCCCATAGTGAAGCACGGTGACGGATGGGTTTTTGATTCCGCGGCTGGCAAAGACGAGATGCTCTTCCGGCGCATCGGACGCAACGAGTTGTCCACGATCGACGTTCTTCAGGAGCTGGCCGACGCGCAGCTCGAGTATGCAGGAGCGGAGCGTGCAGCCCCTGGTCAGGCACAGTTCGCGCAGACCATCTTCAGCTCTCCAGGCAAGAAAAATGGTTTGTATTGGCCGACCAATGAAGGCGAGGCGGAGAGCCCAATTGGGCCGCTCATTGCCGAGGCCACGGCCGAAGGGTATCAGCGTGATCCGAGCGGACGTCCGGCGCCGTTCCACGGCTATTACTACAAAGTCCTTACTGGCCAGGGTGCCGACGCTCCCGGCGGCCCACAAGACTACATAGTTGACGGAAAAATGACTCGTGGCTTTGCTTTCCTCGCGTACCCCGCGGACTATCGCGCGTCCGGAGTGATGACATTCATGATCGACCAAGCCGGAGTTGTCGTGGAAAAGGACCTCGGTCCCGACACTGAAAAGACTGCACCCACGATCAGCACCTTCAATCCTGACGCGAGCTGGTTCGAGCTCGAGGATGAGGAATGACCGACGACGATATTGCGGTTGACTGCGCGTAGCGACTGGGTGCGCGCCGACGTTGCTTCTGGCGCGAAGGATAAGCGAGCGGACACGTATGCTCGAGCGCAAGCTGCGCTGGGAGCGGTCTATCGGGACACGGAAGCTTGGACGCGCAAGGCAATTATCAATGTTGGCTCGTCGGGTAAGTTCTCAAGCGATCGCACAATTACCGAGTACGTCTCAGATGTTTGGAAGGCCAAAGCGGTTCCAGTGAAGTAACCGACCTTATGTCAAAGCAGGGGCGAGAGTCGGGCACTTGCGAGCGATCCAGCCAACGAGACCCGGACACTAGAGCAATGGAGCCGCTGATTGGCGTGATCAATGCCGGTTCCTCTTCGTTGAAATTTGCCTTCTATGAAGCAGAGCGGCCCATCATATCTGGCCAGGTTGACGGACTTGGCGCCCGGGCCGCAGCGCACGCTTCCGGACGAAATGGAGAGGCGCTGGAACCACCGAACCTCGGTGCAACACCGCCTGCCACATCTAGCGAAGTATTGCCGATCCTGTTGCCATGGGCGAGAAAAACGCTCGGGGGACGCCCGCTCGCCGCCCTCGGGCATCGCGTCGTGCACGGCGGCATCCGGCACACTGAACACGAGCGGGTAACGCCGGAATTGCTCGCCGAGCTGGAAGGATTGATCCCGTTTGCGCCGTTGCACCAGCCGCACAACCTAGCCGCAATCCGAACCGCCTGGGCCCTCAATCCCGCATTGCCTCAGGTAGCTTGCTTCGACACCGCCTTTCATCGGAGTGTACCCGAGGTCGCACAGGCATTCGCCCTGCCACGAGAATTTTATGACGAAGGCGTCCGCCGCTATGGATTCCATGGGCTCTCCTACGAGTATATTGCCTCTGTCCTGCCCCCCGAGATTGCAGATGGACGCGTGGTAGTAGCCCATCTCGGCAGCGGCGCCTCCTTATGCGCGCTCAAGTCCCGAGTCTCGATTGCTTCGACGATGGGGTTTACCGTTTTGGACGGCCTGCCGATGGGTACGCGTTGTGGCGATCTAGATCCCGGTGTGGTTTTGCACCTCCTTCGGCATAAGCAAATGTCAGTGGCGGCGGTGGAGGACCTTCTCTATCGGCGATCGGGCATGCTGGGGCTCTCGTGCAGATCAGCGGACTTTCGCGACCTCGTGGCCGACCGAAACCCACTGGCGCAGTTCGCGATCGAGGTATTCTGTTATCAAACAGTCCGTCATATCGGCTCTCTCGCCGGCGCACTGGGGGGAGTGGACGGAATCGTTTTCACAGCGGGAGTTGGTGAGAATGCTGCTCCCGTGCGCGAGGCAATTTGCCGGCGTTGTCGTTGGCTGGGGCTGGAGCTGGACGAGGCCGCAAATCGCCGGCACGCGCCACTCATCAGCACCACGCGCAGCCCAGTCGCCGCTTACGTCATCCGGAGCGACGAGAATGCGATCATCGCACGCCATACTCGAGCGCTTTGCGGACTGGATAAAACGGACCCGTCTTAGCGAAATCTAGCCGAGGCATTCGGCAGCAGATCTCATTTCCGGTTCGATGTCATGGAGGCTGCATGAACAACTCTGGCGTAGGACGTGGGACGAGCGCACCGCTTGGCGCAACCGTCCAGGGCGACGGCGTTAATTTCAGCGTCTACTCAAAGCACGCTACCCTCGTGGAGTTGCTGTTGTTCGATAGTGCAGAGGCCGCGGCGCCTGCACGCGTGGTCTCTTTGGAGCCGCGGGCTCACCGCACCTATCACTACTGGCATGTCTTCGTCCCGGGCGTGAGGTCGGGCCAAGTCTACGGTTTCCGCGCTATCGGCCCGTCTCAGCCCGAGTGCGGACTGCGGTTCGACGCCAGCAAGGTCCTGCTGGATCCCTACGGAAAAGCCGTAGTGATCCCAAAGGGATACGGTCGTTTCAGTAACGGTTCCGCCGTCGCGATGAGGAGCATCGTTGCCGATCTCGGTTCCTACGACTGGGAGGGCGATCAACCACTCCATCGACCGTTTGTGGAAACCATAATCTACGAGCTCCACGTACGAGGCTATACAAAACATCCGAACTCAGGCGTTTCGGTGGAAAAGGCCGGTACCTATGCCGGTTTGATCGAGAAGATCCCGTACCTCGTCGATCTGGGAATCACTACGGTTGAACTAATGCCGGTCTTCCAGTTCGACGCTACTGATGCCCCAGCGGGTCGTACGAACTATTGGGGATATTCGCCGGTATCCTTCTTCGCTCCGCACCGCGCCTACAGTTCGCGTCAAGATCTGCTGGGCCCGATCGACGAATTCCGCGACATGGTGAAAGCGTTACATCGCGCGGGGATCGAACTAATTCTGGACGTAGTATTCAATCACACCGCGGAGGGCAATCATCTCGGTCCAACCTTTTGTTTCCGGGGATTGGAGAATGGCGCCTATTATCTACTCGAGCGCGATCGCAGCCGATACGCTGACTACAGTGGAACCGGAAACACACTTAATGCAAACCAGCCGATCGTACGGCGGATGATCCTCGACAGCTTGCGCTATTGGGTTGTGTACATGCACGTCGATGGATTCCGCTTCGATCTCGCCTCGATACTGGCGCGCGACGAAACCGGGACACCCACACCGAATCCTCCCGTTATATGGGACATCGAGTCGGATCCGGTTCTGGCCGGGACCAAGATGATCGCGGAGGCCTGGGATGCCGCCGGCCTCTATCAGGTCGGGAGTTTTGTTGGCGATAGCTGGCAGGAATGGAATGGCCGTTTCCGTGACGATGTCCGCCGGTTCCTCAAGGGTGATCGTGGTACGGTCTCGAAACTGGCTGCCCGCTTGCTGGGCAGTCCCGATATTTATGGTCACGAGGAGCGGGAGCCCGAACAGAGCATCAACTTCGTTACTTGCCACGACGGATTCACGCTTAACGACCTAGTCTCGTACAACGAAAAGCACAACGAGGAAAATGGCGAAAATAATCGCGACGGCATGAATGACAACCTGAGTTGGAATTGCGGTGCCGAGGGAGCGGTGGCGGATCCGGTCATTGAAGCGTTACGCTGTCGGCAAATCAAGAACTTCATGGCTTTGACCCTTGTGGCCGTGGGAACGCCTATGCTCCTGATGGGCGATGAATGTAGGCGGACCCAGCGCGGGAATAACAACCTCTATTGTCAGGACAACGAGATTAGCTGGGTGGATTGGGACCTCCGGAAGCAGCACGCCGATATCCATCGATTCGTCAAAATGCTGATCCGATTTCGCCAGAGCCGCGATGTAGTTGCAGAAGATTCGAGAATCACGCTGAACCAGCTTCTACGTGAGGCCCGACTGGAGTGGCATGGTATTGGGCTCAATGCCCCCGACTGGGGCGACGATTCGCATTCCATCGCTTTCACCTTCACCAGCGTGCGAGGTCGATTCACGTTGCATGCAATGCTCAATGCCTACTGGGAACCGTTGGTCTTCCAACTGCCGTTCCCGGACGAACGAGGAAATAGACGGTGGCGTCGGTGGATCGATACCTCTATGCCCGCTCCAGAGGACATCTGCGATTGGGTGTCAGCCCCTGCCGTGCCTCAACCGACTTATACGGTCGCGCAGCGCTCTCTGGCGTTTCTATTCGAGGTGCTTGAGTGAGGTTCCACTGACGACCCCTTCAGCCTCCGAATCGCCCCTAAGCGCGGACTCGACCACCCGCCGCGATGGCAACCACCCTCGCTACGCAGGCCAGCCTTGTTGGGTAAAATAGTTCTGAAGAGTTTCGACGACTTGTTCCGCGGTCTTGTCGCCGAGAAAGCCCGTGGAAGAGCGGTACGTCTTCACTCCTCCCATTGCCACATTTGCTCCGAGGGTGGCTGCGGCCGTCGATCCCCCAGCAGCGGCGCCGGCTGGTCCGGTTGCAATGACGCCCGGCATCTTGCCGCTATCCGCATGCGTCGTAAACGAGAGCACCTCGTGCCGGCCTACCGCTGACGTCGTCTGGTACACGTACACGTTAGCGTCCAATGTGGAGGCACCAGCGCCGAAACCTATTACCAGCCTGCGCAGCCGATTTCCCTCGCTGATATCGGTGAATTGGCCGTCCACCACCAGCGCGTTGGCATCGGCGGGAGGGACGCCGCGCTGTTGGCAAACGGCCTTGTACCCTTTCTGGTTGAGCGCGCTTACTACTTCCAGGCAAACATTCTGCGCCGCATCGTCCGCTATCTGCTGCTGTTGACCGCCCGTATTTTCTCCCGACATGCTGCTGTAGGCACGCTGGAACATGCCCTGGTTGAGAGTAACCTCCGAGGGGTTCGTGGCGAAAGGATAAACTACGATTTGAGAAGGAGGCGTGTTGGTAATCGGCAGGCTTTGCGTCTGGTTCGAGACCGTAGCACCGGCACATCCGCCAAGTGCGATCGCAAACAAAAGCCAGACCAACCTTGACTGAGCGAAATTCATCGACATTTCCTCCTACTGATTTTGTGCGGTTGTCGCGCCGCCGCCCTGCAATTGATGGAGGCGCTGTGGAATCAGCTGCGCCCAATAGTCCATTGCGTTCTGCGCGTCGCCCCATTGGAAAGATGCGGCGTTTTTCAGGGCCATCCCGCCCGCGCGTTGATCCACTGCCTCCGCAAGCAGCTCTCCGCTTACTGAATCGGTCGCTTTCATTTCAGCTTCAGCAGATCCAACGAATGCGTAGCTGTCGGTCGCCATCGATTGAGCAAGATTCAGCACGCGCGCCTGCGGGACGACCACCGAGATCGTGCGCAAGCCTGGAACTGCAGTAGTCGCATCCATCAATGCAACCTGAAGCCGAATGACTCCGGGCCCAGGCTGATCCACCAACGTGAAACCTTGCTGCGGGATATTCGTCTTTAGAGAGTTGTAGAAATATTCTGTAAGTACCTGCTGGTCAGACGTTGAAACTTTGGAATCTGCTGCTGCCCAGAACTGAACAGGATCCAACAAGATCTTGTTGTAGTTCGCCCATTGTACGTTCGGGTTTATCCAGACCAAGGCCGCGCCGCCCTTTGGTCCGGGCGCCAGCTTGGAAGCGTCTGGACCGAGAAAGCTCGTCACCGACGGAGGTAACGGCCCGCCCGACTCCACTGCCTTCGCTGCCTCCGGCTGGCTCTCGACGGTTGTGGAGCATCCGGTGGCAAACAGCGACAGTGCAATACCGACCGCTATCAGTAAGCTCCAAAATTTCTTACGATCGTCTATCTGCATACTCGACTCCTTTGCACGATCGACCATCCGCGTGCATCGGCCAGTCTTCTTCGATGTACGGTCTTCGTAAATCAGACCTTGGTCTGATATTCGCCTTGCGGCGAACCCAGCCGGCGCGAAGGACCACTTCGCGCCTTTCTCGGACCAAAGTCCGATGTACCCGCGCCTATGTTTCCGCTCAATTAAGATTGTTCGCGGGAGATGCTTGCGTGAGAAAAGCTAAACGCCTTGTTATCGTGATCGATGATGATCCCTCGATGCTTCGCGCCTTACGCCGGCTGATCGCCGCCGCCGGCTTCGACGTTCGAGCTTTCGATCGTCCGAGCGCGCTACTGGAGAGCGACTTGCCGCAGGCAGAAGCCTGCCTCTTGGTTGACATCAACCTGCCCGAGATGGACGGCGTGGCGTTGTGTAAGAAACTTGCGGCTTCCGGTTGCAGGCTGCCGGTTATTCTGATCACGGGGCATATGGACGATCAGACCCGAAGCTTGGCCCGTGGCATTCATCCTGTTGCGGTGCTCATCAAGCCATTCGCACGAGATCGGTTGATGACTTCGATCAATACCGCGCTGTACGGGGAAAGCCACCCGTAGCTGGCCTTCCACCCGCGGACTTCTGGCGGACGACAAACTGCGAGCTTTGCATCACTAGGTGAGCATCAGCGCCAGAGCTCCACTTAGTCCGCCCAAACTTGGCTTTTTTGTATCCTTTAGACGCATACGAATGCCCGTTTGGAGTCACCTTGAGCGGCAAAACTCTAGCCCTTTTGCCAATAGGCTCGGTCTACTCCGGCACTACTTGTGCCCCCGCTTCCTCGCGTAATCGATGGCATCAAGCTAAAACGTCAGCTGAGACGTCAGTGGATGCCACGAGGCGTTGGGAAATAATGCGAAAGGTCGGCTTCCATAACGTGGGCTCTCGTGACTTAAGAGGCAAGTTTGCTTCCGCCGCATCCAGGCGGGCAAGACCAAGCAAGTCGGTTAAGGGTGCACTGGAGGGAAAGCTTTTCGAAGAATTCGTAAAGGAGCTTTCCGCATCGTTTGCGCGCGTGCCGGTCGCTGACATCGGCGCTGAAATAGACCGATGGATCAGAGAGATCGTGCTCGGTCACGATCTCGACAGGGGTGCGTTGGCTCAAATCGATCCGAAATCGAACCAGCTTATTGTACGTCACTCCTGGTCGCGCGATGACATGATTAAGCTGCCAGTGGGCATGGAGTTGGCCAGAAGCGCCCCGTGGTTCGATCACACATTGATGAGCGGGCGCACTCTGGTTTTTTCGAAAGTCAAGGAACTCATGCCCGAATTTGAGGTAGACCTTAAGACCTTCCGGCGCTACTTTCCGAAATCGAACGTTACCGTGCCGCTAAGAATCGACGGCGAAACAGTAGGTGCCGTCGGTTTTGCGACCTTACGAAAGGAACGTTCCTGGTCTCCCCGGATGGTTCGGCGCATGCAACTTGTTGCGGAAGTCTTCGGAAATGCGCTGGAGCGAAGGCGCGCGGCAGAAGAAAATGCCCTGCTCCGCCACGAGTTGGCCCACATCTCGCGCACAGCGGTCATGGGGGAATTAACCGCTTCGGTTGCGCATCAGCTCAATCAGCCGATGGCCGCGATTTTGAGCAACGCGGAGGCGATCCAAAGCATGCTCGAATCCGAGCCACTCGATCGGGACGAACTCCGGGCCGCCGCAAACGATATCGTTCAGGATGATCTGCGTGCTACCGAGATCATCAAGGGGCTGCACGCCCTTTTCCGCAAGAATCAAGTGGAAAAAATGCCGGTCGATCTCAAAGAGCTGGTAGATGAAGTAATCCGAATGGTTCGCAGCGACGCACTGTTTCGGAACGTATCTTTGAAGTTTGAAGCGCCGGAAGCGCGGTTGCGCGTGGCCGGCGATCGGATTCAGCTCCAACAGGCTATTATGAACCTGATACTCAATGCATTCGACGCAATTTCGAACGGTAGCAAGACGCGGAAAGTCACAGTCATGATTATCGCCGACGGTGATCAGAATAGACTGGCCATCCGTGATTCAGGAAAAGGAATCGAACCGGCAACGATTTCGCGAATGTTTGAACCGTTCTTTACCACCAAGCCCGGCGGGATGGGCATGGGTCTGAGCATTGCTCGTTCGATTGTGAAAGCACATAGTGGATATCTTTCGGCCACTCGCAATCCGGATTGCGGATCAACCTTCGAAATCTCGCTGCCAGCTATAAATAAAAGAACAGTCGCCTGAGACCCCGTAAGGTTAAGCGGCCATGCCTGAAAAGGAGAGCATTGCAATTGTCGACGACGACGAATCGATTCGAAGAGCGTTGACGCGAATGCTCACCACAGCGGGATTTGGGGTCGCTGCGTATTCCTCCGCAAGCGAGCTTCTGGCGGCACCGGAAAGTGAACGCGCCTGTTGCGTGATTTCAGATTTGCGGATGCCCGACATTGACGGGTTGCAGTTGCAGCGCCAGCTTGCCGAGCATGTGCCCCATGTTGCCGTCATTTTTTTAACCGGGCACGCCGACGTCTCGGCCGGCGTTCGTGCGATGAAATTGGGAGCCATTGATTTTCTGGAGAAACCGGTGAAGCGTGTTGACTTGTTGGAGGCAATTCGGCGTGCCACGCAGCGCGCTCACCGCGCTGCGGCGGAATCTGCCGAGCTCAGCAAACTCAGGCAACGATACGAACAACTGACGCCACGTGAGCGCGAGGTATTCGCGTTAGTCACAACCGGTCTGCTCAATAAGCAGATCGCTGCCGAACTCGGTGCGGCAGAAAAGACCATCAAGCAACATCGCGGGGTCGTGATGCACAAGATGTGCGCGCACTCACTCGCCGATCTGGTCCTGATGGCACACCATCTGGGCGTAAGGCCATCGCAGTTGGACCTGACAGACGCAAAGGGCCCGATTCGGGTGAGCTGAGAAAGAGTTTTGGCGCGATCGATCAACACAAGGAATGTGGCCGTGATCATCGTCGCTATATAGTGCTCCAGCGTGCGATGTCCTGTGGCTCCAACTCCGGCACTCCCACCTTCGCTCGGATTACCTGCTGTACCGGTGTCATTGCCTCGTTCTTCTCTTTCGGGACCGGAGGACCGTTACCACTGCTGTCAGGTTAAGTCGTGACTTTTACGCTTCACGCCTTCGCTGCGAGCTCGCGGGCGATATCTTCAGCACGCGGATGCGTGTACCTGCGCAACATCGCCCAGGTCTTGTGCCCCGTGATCGCGGCCACTTTTTCGATACTTAGCCCGCGTTCGAAGAAGCGGCTCGTCGCTTCGTGGCGGAGATCGTGCAGGTTGAGGTCCTTAATTTCGGCGCGCTTACAGGTCCGCCGAAACGCTTTCGTCCAGGAGTCCAGAAAACCTATTGACCATAGCCGACCATCCAGTCGGCGCGGCAGAGACTTCAGGGTATCGAGGGCTCGCGGCGACAGCGGCACGGTCCGAGGCTCGCCGGTTTTCGTGTCGGGCAGGTGAGCCGTTCGGCGCTCGAAGTCAATTCGATCCCAGCCAAGACCCGCCAATTCCGCGCGGCGCATTCCGGTTTCCAACGCGAGCACAAGGAAGGCCGGAAGTTCGCTGCTGTACTCCTTAGCCGCCGCGACCAACCGATCTTCCTCGCCCGGTTCCAACCGCCGGTTCCGTCCCGGTGGGCGCCGTGGTTTGGAAACCAACTCAACCGGGTTTCCCAGCCCCTCCAGGCCCCACTCGCGGCGGGCTATGTTGAACAGGTGGGACAACAGGCCCAGGTCTAACCGGATTTGCTGCGGTCCGATCCCGGCTGCCTGCCGCCGAGCCGCGTAAGCCGCGATATCCTTTGACCGCACCCGTGCCAGCATCATTCGGGAGATCGGGTGGCGGAGCAGTGTCTTAACGACGCTCTTCTCCTGACGCTCGTGGCGCTTACGCGGCAGGACCTCACGCTCGTAGCGTTCCAGGGCTTCGGCCAGAGTAGTGCGCTCAGCTTCGCGTTGATCGACGAAGCGCCCGCGAACCATATCGCCCTCGACAGTCGAGGCCCAATCTTTCGCTTCCTCCTTCGTGTCGAACGTGGCTGTCTGAACAGGAAATCCGCGGCGGCGGATGCGGCATTCCCAGTTGCCGGAGCGATTCTGGTAAACGCTTGGCATGGCAAACCCCTTTTTCTGGCTTGCCGGAAATGAAGCCGGAAAGGCAAGCTCCTGCCAACCATGCTCAAAATTACATTAGTATTTACTGGAGTTTTTGGCTCCCCGGGCCGGATTCGAACCAGCGACCCGACGGTTAACAGCCGTCTGCTCTACCGACTGAGCTACCGGGGAGTGCTTAGATCAGGGACAGAACCTTCTTGGTTATCCAGCTTGCGATCTCAAAGCAAGAGGATGCAAGCGGGAGCGGCGCGGATGCCTGCTTTCAGCGGGGTGCGCGCAGGTTTCTTTCCTGCGCCGCCGCCATCGCCTCGACGGTTTCCGCGACCGAATTCGCCGGCACCAATCCCGCGAGTCCCTGGAACGTCGACGTCGCGCTGGCCGAGTTGGTCGATTCCAGAATCCCCCACAGGACGAATCTGAGGCCAGCCTGTATGAAAACGGGCGCGCCGCTGGAAAAACCCGGCGTTCCGCCGCCATCCATGAAACACAGCTGCTGCACTCCCGCTCCCGGCACCTCGGCCTCGAGCGGACGCGCCACCGAGACGCGGCCGAACCGCGCCAGAGCTTCGAAGCGCGGCTTGGTTATGCCGACGCTCGCGGCAGTGAGGTAGTAGGTCTGCGCGCCGGTTTCGGCCAGCGCCGCCATCTCGCTTTCGGTCGCCATAATCGACCCGAGCGGTATCGGCGCGATATTCGCTCCCGCCGGGTTAAATGGCACCGCCGCCACGTCGATCGCTTCGCTGCTCGGATTGAGAACCCATTTGCCCTCGGGCGGCAGCGGTTCTTCGCGGGTCGCACCGGTCTTTGCGTCTTCGAAGGTCAGCTGCAGTCCCACGGCCGGGTTGCCATCCGCATCGAGCAGATTGTGATGCGCAGTCACGAGGTACACAAAAGATCGGCCTTCAAAAACGTGGCTGGGCACGGCAACGAAAAACGCGGTCCCCACCGGAACCTGTTTGCCGCCGCGATGCGCCACGATGCCGGCGACATTGCGGAGCGGCTGCGAGGGGGTGCCTTCATCGGCAACGGCGAAGCCGCGGGCCGACAAGATCGCGATTGCGACCGCAAGGGCGATCAAGATCGCGCGAAATTCCTGACTACGACTGCGATGGTTCAGTATCGGTACTTGCACGGCGAAAGACGATACCAGAGCTAGCGGCGCGAGTAAGCATGCCCGCGCGGCCGAAAAAAGCCGCGCGGCAAGCCGCCGAGGCGAAACCTGCCGCGCGATGAAATCATTGCGCTTTGCGACTACCAGCGATAGCGGCGTCCGCCGCCTCCGCCCCCACCACCGCCGCCGCGGCGATCTCCACCGCGTCCTCCGCCACCACCGCCGCCGCCAAATCCGCCCCCGCCACCGCTGCGCGGGCCGCCGGTTGAGGCGCGGGCCTCATCGACACGGATGCGGCGGCCCTTCAGATCGGTATCGTTCAGCGTCTCGACAGCGCGAGTCGCTTCCGCAGGATCAGACATTTCAACGAATCCGAACCCCCGGGACTGACCAGAGAACTTGTCGGTCACAACCGTCGCAGTCTCGACCTTTCCCGCCGCAGCGAAGTGCTGGGCGAGGTCTTCATTGTTAACCGAGTAGGCCAGGTTGCCTACGTACAACTTAGTGGGCATTGAGAGCCCTCCTTCCGGGCTTGGTCGGGCTGCTCCTAAACAGAAGACCCTGCGACGTGAGCGGCGGGATCTATGAGAAAGGCCGCGGTCCGAGCGTTTTTCCCGAAATCGATGCTATCCGCGAGCAAAACTTGAGTAAAGCAAAATGCCGGTTACGGCAGATTTCGGAAAGTTTGCGGGATAGTAAGGCGCAGCGTTACGAATTTTTGACCAGCAGCGGCTGCAAAAACTCACGCATGTACTCATTCACCGGACCAGGTTGTTCCTGCTGTACCCAATGTCCGGAGTCTCCGACGTAGCGAAGTTCGAACGGCCCGCTGAACAGGCGCTCCATGTCGTAGGTCAGCTCCTTGCCCAGCGCGAAATCTTCCTCGCCCCAGATGAGCATCGTCGGCGCCGCGATCTTTCGATCGATCCATTCGTTGTCGCCGGAGCGCGCAAGAAACCCGGTCCAGAAATTCGCGCGATAATAGTTGATCGCGGCGGTAATCGAATATGGATTCTTGAACGCGTCGTGGAAGTAGCGCATGTCGCTGTCGCTGATCGCGTTGGTCTGGATGGTGCCGCCCTGGAGCGCGCGATCGTGCGCCGCGAAATTGCGCGCGCGGAACATCGCCTCCGGCAGGCCGGGAATCTGGAAGAACAGCATGTACCAACTGCGCAGCATCTGGCGCACGTTGTGCCGCAACTCCTCGGAGAAGCGCTTCAGATGCGGGCAGTTGAGGACGATGAGCCGTTCCACGATTTCCGGGCGCATCAGCGCCGTCGCCCATGCGACCGCGCCGCCCCAATCGTGTCCGACGATCACCGCGCGCCGGTGCCCAAGCGCCTCGACCAGATCAGCGACATCGCCGACGAGCTTGTCCAGCGTGTAGTTCGCCACGCCGACTGGCGCGTCGGTCTCGCCATATCCGCGCATCTCGGGCGCGACGCAATCGAAGGAGTTGGAGAGCGCGCGGAGCTGATGGCGCCACGAATACCAGCACTCCGGAAATCCATGGAGCATGACGACCAGCGGCCCCGCGCCGGCGCGCGCGATGCGCATCCTGAGGCCGCTGTTAAGAGTCAGATATTCAAAACGCCACGGATCAGGCATGGCTACCACCAAGGCAGCAAGACACTAAGCCAGAATCGGTGTCCTTCCTGCCTTGGTGCCTTTGTGGTTTTCTTGCTTTCAGGCGGCGAGTTTGGTGGTGCCCTGCATTGCGGGGAGTTCCGGATTACAGATGTAGCGAATCTTCGGCAGCGTCATCTCGGCGGTGGCGAAACACGCCGAAATCGGATTCATCAGTCTAAGATGGCTGCCAGCGCCAAAGGCGTCGTTGTCCAGCGCCATCACGCGCGGCTTTCCGCGCTCCGCCTTCGAAAAGACGTATTCGGGATCGACTTGCACCAGGACCAGCTTCTGATCGTCGCGATTGCGCGTCAGATGCATCGAGGCGATGTACTGGAGATCGCCGCCGGAAATGGCGTCGCGATCCTGAAGCTCCGCTTCGAGCACCGTCTTGCCGCCAACCGCTACTTTTCCGACCACTCGATCGTGGCGCAACGAGAGGCTCACCGCGCCCGGCGCGACCGGAAAACCCCAACGCGCGGCCAATTCCTTGCGCGCGACCTCGCTGTCGCAGAAGCTCCGCAGGACGAATCCGCGCGGGCGTACGCCGGTGCGTCCAGCTATGCGGACTTCGCCCACCGAAAACGGGCCGGCCGGACTTTCAGGCGCGTGGAGCACGTTGATGATCGCATAGGCGGGAATCGCGGGATGCATCGTGCGCGGGATGAGCGCATCGGCGGGGTCATCGTCGATTTCGATGTGAAGTTCGAGGATCTGCACGCCCTTGAGCTTCCACTCCTCGGTCTTGAAGCCGTTGATCGTGGATGCCGCCCTGGCCCACGCGTTCACATCCAAAGTTCCGAACCGCGGCGGCATCAGCGGGCTCCTGCCGCGGCGGCCGCCGCCTCGGTCTTGCTTGCTGCTTTCTTTTCGAAGTGCGGCATCACTTCCTTAGCGAACAGGCGCAACGAATTGAGCACCTGCTCCTGCGGCACGACTTCAAGCGCGTTCAGCAAAAAATTGACGCGATCCACGCCGACCGACTCCCACTTTTTCAGTTCGCGAACGAGGCGCGCGGGATTTCCAATCGCGATTCCTTCCGGCGCCCCGGAGGCGTCTCCCGGCCCGGCCGCATCCTGGCGCAAGGACGGCAACAGTCCCAGCGACGGATACGACTTGGTCGGATATGCCTCGCGCGCGGCAAGCAATTGCGCCGCAAGATAGTTGAAGGTGCCGGTGAACCGTTTGCCGACTTTCACGCCTTCGGCATCGTCTTCATGGCAGTACAGGAAATTGACGGTCGAAACCGATTCGTTCACGAACTCACCGACCGGGTCGCAGTTCTTGATGATCTTGCGATAGCGCTTGACCTTCTCGTCCTGCTCGGCGAAACCGCCGAAGGTCAGGCCAAGGCTTCCCATCCCGCGTTCGGCGGCATCGACTTCGGTGCCCGGGCTCGTCACCGCAACCCACATCGGAGGATGCGGCTTCTGGTACGGCTTGGGAACGATCGTCCGCTGCGGCATCGACCACGAACGCCCTTGATACGAATAGCGTTCCTGAGTCCACATCTTGGGCAGGCAATGCACGAACTCGTCCCAGGTCTTCTTGGTCTCGTCGGGATTCGCGCGGAAGCCGCCTAGTTCGGTCCACGTTGCGGAACGCCCGGTGCCGACTTCGAGCCGTCCGCCGGACAGGATGTCCAGCACGGCGGTGCGCTCCGCGATTTTGATCGGATGATTGAATTCGGGCACGCAGACGATGATTCCATGCCCGACTCGAATCTTCTTGGTGACCATCGCGCACGCGGTCAGAAACAATTCCGGCGCGGGGCAATGCGAGTACTCCTCGAGAAAGTGATGCTCGACGGCCCAAACCGTATCGAATCCGAGTTCGTCCGCGAGCTTCACCTGTTCGAGGCAGCGATCGTAGACGACTTTTTCAGTCTCGCGTCCCCACGGACGGGGGACAGAGATCTCGTAGAAAAGACCGAACTTCATGGGTTCACCTCCAATGGGATGGCGCTCCGTTCAATACCGGTCGTTTAGCGCAATCCTGCGCCAAGAGAAAGCCCCGCTAATGCTACTGATCCCTCGCCCGTTCGTTCGCGGGAGAGGTTAGGGGTTAGGTCGATTGAACGCAGCACCCTCACCCGCGCGGCACGACTCCTGCGAAAAACCGCACGAGTCGCGCCGCTTGCCCTCTCCCGCTTTTTCAGGCGGACGCTTCGCGTGCGCGGGCGAGGGACGCTTCAGCCAATCTCAGGAAACGTGGAGGTCGGCGCGCATTCGTTCGCGCCCGAGAAGGATCACGATCACCGCGATTACCATCGCAATGGCGGCGAAGCTTGCCATCGCGACGGCGTAACCGAAGCGCTCGGCCAGGAGCGCTTCGCCGAAAGCGGCAAACGATGCGAAGAACACGCCCGTTTGGTATGCAACGCCGGAAAAGAGCCCGCGCACCTGCGGCGGCGAAAGCTCCGCGAGATGGGCGGGGACGACGCCCCATGCGCCCTGAACCATGAATTGCATCAAGAATGCGCCGGCGGTGAGCAGCACGAGCGATCGCGGAAAGATCCAGAACGGTACGAGCAAGGCGGCCAGGGTCACCGCCGTCGCCATCGTGCGCCGCCGGCCCCATCGATCGGATAAATAACCGAACATCAGCCCGCCGAGCAGCGCGCCCACATTATATATAACCGCGATGGTGCCGACCGTGTGCGGGTCGAGTCCGCGCTGCTTCTGCATGAAGGTCGGGTAGAGGTCCTGCGTCCCGTGCGACACGAAGTTCATCATCGTCATGAGGACCACGAGGTAGCCGAACGGCTTCAGATTCTCGCGGAGGGCCTTTACGAGATCGCTGCCGCTCGGACGCGTCAGCTCCCACGCCTCCGACTCGGGGACTTTGCTGCGGATGTAAAGGGTCAGCAGCGCGGGCAGACCGCCGACAAAGAACATCGCACGCCATCCGAAATGCGGGAAGATGAAGAAAAAGGCGCCGGCCGCCAGCAGGTAGCCGACCGCGTAGCCCTCCTGGAGCAGTCCGGAGAAAAAGCCACGCGACTCGCTCCCGACTGCTTCCATCGCGAGCGCAGCACCGACGCCCCATTCGCCGCCCATCCCGATTCCATACAGCGCGCGCAGGATCAGAAAGACCCTGTAGCTCGGCGCAAGGCCGCTAAGCACCTCGACTATGGAATAGAAGATGATATCGGCCATCAGCGGAGTACGGCGCCCGTAGCGATCGGCCAGCCATCCGAAGAGCACGGCGCCGATCGGACGCATCGCGAGCGTCGCGGTGATCGTGAAAGCGACGTCGGCGACCGATCGGTGATATTCGGCGGCGATGGTCGGAAGGACGAACACCAGCACGAAGAAATCGAACGCATCGAGCGTCCATCCCAGGAAGGTCGCGGTCAGCGTGTGCGCGGCTTCGCTGCGCGTGATCTTGCTTTGGTATGGACGAGCGCTATCCGCGGCCGGCGATTGCATGGCGTGCAAATGTCTATCCGATGGCGACCGGCGGCGAAAGGCGTTTTCGCGCTCATCTGAAAGGAGAGCACTGCAAAACTAAGGAGCGCCTCGCGAACACGGAACCGGTACCGGCTTCGCTGGCGCGAAGAGGATCCTTCGACTTCGTTCGCGTTGCTCACTTCGCTCAGGATGACACCCAGTGGCACCAAGCGCCGTTCGGCGGTTTCGCAAAGGTCTCCTGGTCGGGGGATGCCGGCGCTTGAGTTTCCGCGCGGCGCTGCGCGATAACTCCTGATGCGCCGCATGCGCCGCGCCGGCGCGAGCGCGGGAGGTCACGACGATGTTCAATGGCACCAGGGTTATAGATGCGGACGGCCACGTGATGGAGCCCAACGAACTCTACGACCAGTACATCGACCCGAAATTCCGCGCCGACCTGGAAGAACTCAAGAAGCTTGCCGCGACCCGCACCTCGAAGTGGTTCTTCGGCTTTTTTCATCAGCTCAACACCGGCCGCCCGCTGGGCGTCGCCAATCTCGACAAGCCGCTCGTGCGATCGGGGCGCAGGGCCCACGGCGAAACGCCCGACCCGCGCGGCGGATTCGATCCGCACGTGCGCATCAAGGACATGGATCGCGAGGGCATCGACATCGCGGTGATTTTCGCGACGGTGGTGTCGAGCTTCTGCGCGCTCAAGACGGTCGATTTCGAAGTCGCGATGATTCGCGCGTACCATCAATGGCTCGCCGACTACTGCGCCGCTTACCCCTCGCGGCTGAAGGGCGTTGCGATCGTGCCGATGCGATCGCCCGAGCGCGCGGCCGAGGAAATTCGCCGCGTGGCCAAGGAACCCTGGTGCGTGGGCATCTACCTGTCATCGCACATGGAAGACAAGCTGCTCGACCATCCCGCGTTCCATCCCATTTGGCAGGCGTGCGTGGAGACAGACTTGCCCGCGTGCTTCCACGGCGGCACCGCGCGTCCGCCTTACGGGCTCGGCACCTTCGAGATGGGCAACAACCTGTTCATCCAGCATTCCGCGACCAATCCGTTCGAGGTGATGCGCGGGATCGCCGCATTTATCGGCGGCGGGGTTCTCGATCTCTTTCCGAAGTTGCGCGCTGCGTTCCTGGAGGCGGGCGTCGGCTGGCTGCCGTTCTGGATGGAACGGCTCGATGAGCATTACGAGCTGATGCCGGAGTACGTGCCGAATCTTAAGCGCAGGCCGTCGGAAGTGGTAAAGTCCGAGAACTTTTTCATCTCGTGCGATCCGGACGAGGAAACGCTGCCGTATGTGGTCGACCATGTCGGCGCCGAGCACATCCTATACGCGTCCGATTATCCGCACTTTGACGGCCGGTTCCCCGACACGGTTAAGTTTACCGCCGGCCGCCAGGAGTTCTCGCCCGAAGTGCGGCGCAAGATCCTGCTGGAGAATCCGACCCGGCTCTACACGCGCCTGAGATAGCGGCGGCGCGGCCGCGGCGCTCAGCAATCTTCACGCGGGCGATGCGGCCGTACCGCGCTTAGCAGTGCGGTCAGCGCTGAATTGATTGGCGTCGGGATGCCGTGGCGCGCGCCCAGCCGTGCGATGACGCCATTGCGCGCGTCGTACTCCATCTCGCGCCCCGCCATCCGATCGTAATACATCGAATTGCCGTGGGTCTCGGCGTGCGGGATCGCGATCATCATGTCGATCAGCCGATCCGTCATCGTGTCGTCGAGCTTAGCTCCCTCCGCGCGGCCCACGGCGATGCATTCCCGGATGATCGTCCGCGCGAGGTCGGCGATGGGCGGTTGGCGGAGGACGGCGATGGTATGCTCGGTCAAAGCCATGATCGCGCCATTGGCAGCGTTGAGGCAGAGCTTCGTCCATACTTCGGTCACGAAATCGGCAGTCGTGGTCGCGGATACGCGGGTCCCTGCAAACAATGCAGCGAATGCGAGCCCGGAGGGACCTTCAGGAACTCCCAGCGACGCTCTCCCATCGAGGCTTACATTGCCGGGCGCGACACGTTGCGCTGGCATCCGCACGACGACGGGCACGATGGGCGTCCCATTGGGAACCAGTGAAATGACGCGAGCCTCGTGCTCGACTCCGTTTTGCAAAACCGCGACCTGCGTGCCGTTTCCCACCAGAGCGCGGAACCATCCGGCGGCAGAGGCCGTCTGATATGCCTTGGTGCAGAGGATGACCCAATCTGCGCGCGGCGCGATCGCCGCATCGGGGATTACCGCGGCGGCAACCTCGAGCGTTTTGCCATCGGGGAATCGGACGACGATGCGTTCAAAGGCTGAGCGCGCGCAAACGGTGACCTGATGGCGCCCCGACTCAATCAGCCCTGCGGCAACGACGCATCCAATGGCACCGGGCCCGATGACAGCGATTTTCGCCATGGATCGAACGCTAGCCAGACGATACTGGGGAAACAACCGCCGAAGGTTTCATCTCCTGGGGGTGCGCCCGCGCATCGATCGAGACTGTCGATTTTCGTCCCTCTCCCGGGGGGCGAAGGACTTTGTTTCTCGACAGCCCTCGATCGGCGCGAAGGCGCAGGCTTCCAGCCTGGGTGGCTTCATTTCGATTCTCAATTGCGAAGCGCGTGGGGAGGCCGACGCAATCAACCCTAACTTGACTACGATTCCTTGCGAAACCTATAGTGGCGTCCAGTAGTCCTTTAATTCGCCGCACTGGTCGATTGCGGCAAAAATCCAGTCCTGACAAGGATTTCTGCGCTGGTTCCAAGATGAAAAGACGCGAGGAAATGACTTTCTGGGAGCAGATTTATCTCCCCGAAATCCTGAAAGGTCTCGCGATCACGGGTTCGCGTCTGTTCGGCAACCTGGCGCTGAACATCGCGCATCTGTTCGGACTTGCCAAGTCGCGGCGCGCATACACCACCGTCCAGTACCCCGAAGACCGCAAACGCTACTCCGACCATTTTCGCGGCAGCCATCGCCTGACGATTCGCGAGGATGGCGCCGTGCGATGCACCGCATGCTTTCTGTGCGCAACGGCCTGCCCCGCGCAGTGCATCTATATTGAAGCGGGCGAGTCGCCCGACCCGCAGATCGAGAAATTTCCGGAACGCTACGAAATCGACACGCTGCGCTGCATCTATTGCGGCCTGTGCGTGGAGGCGTGTCCGTGCGACGCGATCCGGATGGACACCTACGTGCATCCGCGAATCTGGGGCTTCGACCGCAAGGACTTCGTCGAAAACAAAGAAATGCTGATGCATCGATCGCGCGTGGTTGCCGAAAAGGGCCGCGACGGGAACATGCAGGAGATGCTCGCCTGGTACCGCGAGCAGGACGCGCAGGTCTACAACCCCCAGCGTCCCGAACTCAAGACCTACAGCGACCGCGGGTTGCCCAAGCATTACGCCGAGACAGAGCCGCCCGCTGAACTTCCCGCGATCGATCGCCATCAAGCCTCGCGCAACGGAAATTAGCAGTCATGACCCGCGTCACGATCGCGCTGACAATCGCCGGTCTCGCGATTCTCTTCGTGGCCTACGCGAAGGGCGTCGGCGTCATCCACGGCGGCAGCGTCCTTGCGCACATGTATTGGGCAACCGCGGCGATGCTGCTGGTCACGCTCGCGAACTTCATCGCGGTAGCGCATCTGGCGCGGTCGGAACGGATGATCCAGGAACTTCGCGCGCTATGCGAAAAGAACGGCATCGCGTACGGTGAGGATTAGGATCGGGAAAGAACAATCGCGGGCGTGGCCGTCCGCGGAGGTATTGCGATGACTCAGATTGAAGCCGCACGCCAGGGAATCATCACTCGCGAAATGACCGAGGTCGCAGAGGACGAAGGTATCGCCGCGGAGGAGCTTCGTGCGCTCATCGCCACCGGGGAAGTCGTAATCCCGCACAACCAGCATCACGAATTTCGCGCCATCGGAATCGGCAAGACGCTGCGCACCAAGGTCAACGCCAACCTGGGTGCATCCAACTTTCACCAGTTGCTCGGCGAGGAAATCGAGAAGCTCTACACCGCGGTGCGCTACGGCGCCGACTCGGTAATGGATCTTTCGACCGGCACCGACCTCGACAAGATTCGCGGCGAAATTCTCTCACGATGCCCGGTGATGCTCGGCACGGTGCCGATTTATCAACTCGCCTCCGAGCGCTCGATCATGGACATGGATGCTCCCTTCTTCCTGGAAGTCATCGAGCGGCAGGCTCGCCAGGGCGTCGACTACATGACGCTCCATTGCGGCGTCACGCGCGAGAGCGTCAAGCGCCTTCGCGGCCATCAGCGCATCGAAGGAATAGTGTCGCGCGGCGGCGCGCTGCTCGCGTCGTGGATCGAGCGGACCGGCAACGAAAATCCGCTCTACGAGCACTATGACGAAGTCTGCGCGATTCTGCGCGAGCACGACGTGACGATTTCGCTCGGCGACGGGCTGCGGCCGGGCGCCACCGGAGATGCGACCGATCGCGGGCAGCTCGCCGAGCTGCTCATTCTTGGCGAATTGACCGACCGCGCGCGAGCCAACGGCGTGCAGGTGATGATCGAAGGGCCGGGCCACGTGCCGCTCGATCAGATCGAAGCGAACGTGAAGCTCGAAAAGCGGGTCTGCGGCGGCGCGCCTTTCTACGTGCTCGGGCCGCTGACCTGCGACGTCGCGCCGGGCTACGATCACATTACCGGTGCGATCGGCGGCGCGATCGCGTCCGCGGCCGGCACCGACTTCCTGTGCTACGTCACGCCCGCCGAACATCTGCGGCTCCCCGACATGGACGACGTGCGCGAAGGCGTAATCGCGACCCGGATCGCCGCGCACTCGGGCGATCTGGTCAAGGGCGTGCGCGCGGCGAAGGTTTGGAACGACGAGATGTCGCGCTATCGCAAGAACCTCAATTGGGAAGGGATGTACGCGATGGCGATGGACCCCGACAAAGCGCGCCGCTACAAAGAGGAAAGCGAAGCGGCAGGTTCCAACGTGTGCACCATGTGCGGATCGCTGTGCTCGGTCAACGTCGACAACGCAGCGATCAAGTTCACGCGCAAACGCTCGATCGCAGAGGCGGAGGCCCATGCCTGAAATTCAGGCCAGCGCCGAAAATCTGGCAGCCGCTCTCGATCTCGAGCTGACCGACCATCGCGGCCAGCGGCGAAAGCTGGCCGATTTTCGCGGCCACAACGTCGTGCTCTATTTTTACCCGATGGACGACACGCCCGGATGCACCGTCGAGGGCAAGGAATTCCGCGATCACCACGAGCAATTCGAGGCGCTCGATGCCGTCGTTATCGGAGTAAGCACCGATTCGGTGGAACGGCATCGCGGCTTTGCCGAGAAGCACGCGTTTCCGTTCATTCTGCTGGCAGATATCGAGGGCAAGCTCGCTTCCGCCTTCGGCGTGTTCAACGGCAAGCGCGCGGCGCGTTCGACTTTCGTCCTGGACCACGACCTCCACGTCCGGCGCGCATTTCATGACGTGACGCCGCGCGGTCATGCTCAGCAGGTGCTGAATTTCCTGCGCACTCTCGTCGAGTCCTACCGGATGCTCGGCGGCTGACCGGCTGGGCGAGGCGCAGGCGCTTCGCGATGGTTATAGGTATAAAATGAAGGTCCGCCCGATGGCAGATTGGTGAATCTTATGGCGAAGACATCGAAGAATATCCTCGACGAAGCGCGGTCACAGATTAAGCAGGTCGATATCGACGAAGCGCGGCGGATGATGGAAAAGCCGGGAACGGTCGTAATCGACGTGCGCGAACCGGACGAATGGAGGCAGGGTCATCTGGATAAAGCGATTGGAATTTCGCGCGGCTTCCTGGAGCTGCGGGTCGAAGAAAAAGTTCCCGACCACAAGACTCCGATTATCGTGCAATGCGCTTCGGGCACGCGCTCGCTGCTTGCCGCGCGCACGCTGCGCGAACTTGGCTATGAAAACGTCTACAACCTGACGGGCGGATTCAACGCGTGGAAGGACCGCGGTCTGCCGTGGGTGGCGGACCGGCAGTTCACCCCCGAGGAAATCACGCGCTATTCGCGCCACTTCGTCATTCCGGAAGTTGGAGAGAAGGGCCAGGCGAAGCTGCTCGACTCCAAGGTCCTGGTGCTCGGCACCGGCGCGCTCGGGTCGCCGTCCGCGCTGTATCTTGCGGCGGCTGGCGTTGGAACGCTGGGACTAGTCGACTTCGACGTGGTCGACCTCTCGAACCTGCAACGCCAGATCATCCACACCGTGGATCGAGTTGGGATGCTCAAGACGGAGTCAGCGCAGAAGCAAATCAACGCGCTCAATCCCGGCGTCAAGGTAATCCGCCACGACGTGCGCCTCACGTCCGAGAACGTGATGGACATCATCAAGGATTACGATGTCGTGGTTAACTGCGGCGACAACTTCCCGACCCGCTATCTGATCAACGATGCGTGCGTGCTGGCGAAGAAGCCGCTGGTCGATGGCGCGATCTTCCGCTTTGAAGGCCATGTGCAAGTCTTCTATCCAGCGAAAGGCGGACCCTGCTATCGATGCCTCTATCCCGAGCCCGCGCCGCCGGACATGGCGCCTTCATGCGCGGAGGCCGGAGTGCTGGGCGCGCTGCCGGGGTTGATCGGATCGATCGAAGCGCTGGAAGCGATCAAGCTTCTGATCGGCGCGGGCCAGCCGCTAATCGGCAAGATGGTTTATTTCGACACGCTTTCCGATCGCGACTACGTGCGGATTCTGAAGATTCGCAAGGATCCAAACTGCCCGGTGTGCAGTGAACATCCGACGCAGAAAGGGCTCATCGACTACGAAGCCTTCTGCGGACTCGCCCCGAGCACCAACGGCGATGCCGCCACGGCCGGCGCAGACGGACACGCCGCCGCAGGAGCCGCCGCCCGCTAGGGCTGCAAACGCAATTGATTGTGCAGGGCCGCTGCGGGAAAGCAGCGGCCCTTTTTTCAAGAGCACGGGCTGAAGCCTGTGCCACTCAAAGTCCCTCTCCCTCCGGAGGGAGAGGGAAACTGCTTCGCGTGAAGGTCGATGCTTCGTCAGCCTGTGTTCTCATGATCTCGCTTTTCCCGCGATCGGGATTCTGATTAGCTCGTTCGAAAGGAAATTCTATGGCGCTGGGTCCGTTTTACGTAGCCGAAAAACTCAAACAAGCCGGCGGGATCAGAGGTGTCGCTCTTCTGATGCGCCACGGCGAAACGCCATGGAACCGCGAAGGCCGCGTGATGGGCAAGAGCCCCATCGACCTCGACGAGCACGGCCGCGCGCAGGTCGAATCCGCCGTTCCGCTCGCGCGCCTGCTCGCGCCGGAGCTTATCATCTCCAGCCCGCTCGCCCGCGCGCGCCAATCGGCCGAGATTATCGGCAAGGGCATCGGCATCGCGGACCTCATCGAGGATCCGCGGCTCACGGAAGTGGAATACGGGCGATGGGAGGGAATGGTCTACGACGACCTGATCAAGGATGCGCACTATATCCACTACCGCGAGCATCCGCTCGATGAACCCACCCCCGGCGGCGAGACGATCTATCACGTGCAAGCGCGTGGCGTTGAAGCCGTGCGCCATACCATCGCGGCGAATCCCGGCAAGCGCGTGCTGTTCGTCTCGCACGGCGACATAATCCGCACGGTGCTTTGCCATTTCATGAACCTTGCGCTGGAGAACTTCCGGCGGATTCGCATCGACAACGCGACGTTCTTCGGAATTCAAATCGCCGGCGACTTCGCCGAGATTAAGTTTCTGAACCTACTCTCCGATCCAACCCGCGTCTTTCAGTCACCGTTCAAAACCAAAAGCGGCGAAGCACCGTAGGTGCCGTATTTAATGGAATGTAATCCGGGAGCAATGTCATGAGCCCGAGCGCATTGTTCGCCATCGCCTGGATCGGATGGATCGTCACGTGGGCCGCAGCGTCGTTTTGGTCTGACCGCACGGAAAAACGCCTCGCGACATGGGATGTATGGGCCTACCGCGCGATCTCCGCAGTCGGCATCGTCATGCTCTCGCATTTTACCGCGCGGGCGCTCGGCCTCAGGCGAATCTGGCATGTCGGCTATAACGGGGCGTATCTGCTGGCGGTACTGACCTTCGCCGGGATTCTGTTTGCGTGGTGGGCCCGAATCCATCTTGGGCGGCTCTGGTCAGGCGCGATCACGCGCAAGGAAGGGCATCGCATCGTCGATACGGGACCCTACGGTCTCGTGCGCCATCCGATTTACACCGGACTCATTGCGGCGACCCTTACGACGGCGGCCGCGGAGGCGACGCCAACGGCTATAGTGGGTCTGATGTTGGTGGCACTGGGTCTCTGGCTGAAGGCGAGCGCCGAGGAGCGTTTTCTTTCGACTGAGCTCGGAGCGGAGGCTTACGCCGCTTATCAACGCCGCGTCCCGATGCTAGTGCCGTTCACTTAACCTGGCGGCCCGACCGATCTCACCAGGCTATCTGCCCGGCGCCGTTGGTTCGCGGCCGAATTTAGCGATCAGGCATTAAACCCTTGCGGTGAATTCCGAATAAGGGACTTTAGCTAAGACTGACCCTGACCTAATCGATACGAATTGAACGCCGTCGCGCAAGCGGCGGCAGGAAGCTCCTAATGAAAAAGATCCTGATCCTGGGCGTCAGCGGCTTTATCGGTCACCACCTTACCAAGCGCATTATCGAAACTACCGATTGGCAGGTCTACGGCATGGACATGAACACCGACCGCGTGAGCGAGTGGCTGGATCATCCGCGCTTCCATTTCTTCGAAGGCGACATCACCATCAACAAGGAGTGGATCGAGTACCACGTCCGCAAGTGCGACGTGATCCTCCCGCTGGTGGCCATCGCCACGCCGGCCACCTATGTGAAGGACCCGTTGCGCGTCTTCGAGCTGGATTTTGAAGCCAACCTGCCCATCGTGCGCCAATGCGTAAAGCACAAGAAGCGCATCCTGTTCCCCTCGACCAGCGAAGTGTATGGCATGTGCCGCGACGGCGAATTCGACCCGGACGCGTCTGAGCTGATATACGGCCCCATCAACAAGCCGCGCTGGATCTATGCCTGCTCGAAGCAATTAATGGACCGCGTCATCCACGCCTACGGCATGAGCGAAGGCCTCGACTACACCCTGTTCCGCCCCTTCAACTGGATCGGCGCCGGGCTCGACAGCATCCACACCGCCAAGGAAGGTTCCAGCCGCGTCATTACGCAGTTCCTGGGTCATATCGTGCGCGGTGAACCGATCAAGCTCGTCGACGGCGGTCAGCAGAAGCGCGCCTTCACCTATGTGGACGATGGCATTGCCGCGCTGATGCGCATCATCGAGAACCCCGAAGGCCGCGCCACGCGCCAGATCTACAATATCGGCAACCCGGTCAATAATTTCTCGATCCGCGAACTGGCCGAGATGATGCTGGCACTGGCCGCCGAATACGACGAATACCGCGACAACGCCAAGAAGGTGGAACTGATCACGACCACTTCGGACGCCTACTACGGCAGCGGTTACCAGGACGTGCAGAACCGCGTGCCGAAGATCGAGAACACCAAGGCCGATCTGAACTGGGCACCGGCGGTTTCCATGCCGGATGCGCTTCGGCACATCTTCGACGCCTATCGCGACCACGTCGCGGCCGCGCGCGATCTGGTGAACTGAGCCACTGTAGGTAGGAATTTATCCCTTTAGTTGTCATTCCCAGCGCAGGGTGACCCATTGCGCTTCGCTCAACGCGTGCGCCGCGAAGAATCTCATGCCACGGGCAGGCCGGATTTCGCAGCTGAGAGCGGATCTCCATGCTCCTTTGACTCTTTGGCAAGCCTGTCCTAGGAGTAACCAATCAGTTACGGCGCCAGGCCTGAACGGCCCCGCGCAGAGACCGACGGAGCATCGGTGGCACGACGAACCACTCCCAAGCGCGACGCGATGCGGAGCCGCGAGCGGATTCTGGCGGCGGCGCTGCGCGAATTTTCCGACCACGGATTCGCGGGCGCGCGGGTCGATCGCATCGCGCGGCGCGCGCGCATCAACAAGCGGATGCTCTACAGCTATTTCGGCGCGAAGAGCGACCTGTACCGCCAGGTGATGCGGCGGCGGTTCGCGCTGCGTGCCGCGCAACTCGACCACGCTCCTTATTCCACGCCTGAAGATTCGACGGTCTTCTGGTTCCGGTTCGGCTGCAGCGATCAGGTTTGGGTGCGGCTTCTGGAGTGGGAAGCGCTCGACCCCAAAGCGAGCCGGATGATCGCGCGGTCGCAGCGCGAGCGTTCCTACGATCGCGCAGTCGGCCAGTTCATCGCATTTCAGCAGCGCGGCCTGCTTCCCGCGGATCTCAATCCGCGTTTCCTGCTCCTCTGGAACATGGCGCTGACTACTTTTCCGCTCGCATTTCCGCAACTGACCAGGCTGGTGAGCGGAGTATCGCCGCGCGATAAACGCTTCCAAGCGCGATGGACCGCATTTCTGCGCTCGATAATGGGTCGGCTCAGGCCCGATCGGCGCTCAGCGCGTATCGCGATCAAGGACGCGGGCAAAGCCTGGCGGGCAGCCAGCGGCGCCGGAGCGAACGCGTAATGTGGATCGTTCAACTAGCCCTTAGAAGGCCCGTTACGGTCGCCGTTATGTCAGCGCTGATGCTGCTGCTCGGCATCGTTTCGCTGACCCGCATGAACTTCGACATCTTTCCCGCCATCGACATGCCGCTGGTGAACCTGGTCTGGAACTACCCGGGGCTTTCCGCCGAGGAGATGGAACAGCGCGTCGTCAACATCACCGAGCGCGCCGCATCGACCACGGTCAACGGCGTCGACCATATAGAGTCGACTTCGTACAACGGCATCGGCCTGGTGAAGTTTTACTTCCAGGAAGGCTCCGATACCGGGCTGGCGATCGCGCAGCTTTCCGCGGTCTGCGAAGCGGTCAAGAACATTCTGCCGCCGGGCATCAGCGCGCCCAGCGTAATCGACTACAACGCGACCAACGTACCGATCGCATACCTGGTCTTTTCGAGCGATACGCTGTCGCAGCGGCAGTTGTATGACTTCGGCTTCAACTTCGCCGGGATTTTCCTGTTCACCATCCCCGGACTCTCGTCACCCGCGCCCTTCGGCGGCGCGCAGCGCCAGGTAATGGTGAACATCGACCCGTCGCGAATGTACGCGCGCGGGGTCTCACCCTACGACGTCGTCACGGCGCTACAAAACCAGAACGTGATCATCCCGGGCGGCACGGCTAAGATCGGCAACCTCGAGTACGACGTCGTGCTCAACGGCAGTCCGCCCCTGGTCTCCGAACTCAACCGATTGCCGATCAAGGTCGTTGACGGTGCGCCGGTTTACATGGACGATGTCGCCCACGTCAGCGACAGCCAGGCGGTGCAACACGACCTCGTGCGCGTGAACGGCAAGCTGGCAACCTACCGGCTCATCCTGAAGCATCCGGCCGCTTCTACCCTGACGGTCGTCGATTCGGTCCGGCAGGTGTTGCCGGCGATGATGGCGATTGCGCCCAAAGGGATGAAAGCCGACCTGGCCTTCGACCAGTCGGTGTTCGTGCGCCGCGCCTTGCGCGACGTCCTGGAGGAAGGCGTGATCGCCGCGACCCTGGTCGCATTGATGACACTTCTATTCCTGGGCTCGTTGCGCAGCACGATCATCGTCATCACCTCGATCCCGCTCGCGATCCTGACGTCGATCATCGGCCTGAAGCTCTCGGGACAGACTATCAACCTGATGACGCTTGGCGGCCTCTCGCTCGCGGTCGGCATGCTGGTTGACGACGCGACCGTCGAGGTCGAGAACATCCATCGCAACCACGCGATGGGTAAAGCGCTCGGCATCGCGATCCTCGACGGTGCCCGCCAGATCGCGGTGCCGGCGTTCATCGGCACGCTGTCCATCTGCATCGTGTTCTCGCCGGTCATCGCACTGACCGGCGTCGCGAAGTTCCTGTTCACGCCTCTGGCCCTGGCGGTGGTCTACGCGATGCTGGCGTCGTACCTGCTTTCGCGCACACTGGTGCCCAGCATGGCGTTGCACCTGCTCGCCGAGGAGCCCGAAGGGAATCAGGCGGGCGGATGGCTCGGAAACCTTACCTCGCGGTTCGAGCATGGCTTCGAGCGTTTCCGCGACAAGTACGGCGACTGGCTGCGCCTCATCATGGCGCATCGCGCGCTCACGCTCGCGTGCATCTCGATAATAGTAATCGCGTCGTTGGTGCTCGGACGGATCGTCGGCGAGGATTTCTTCCCAGTGGTCGACAGCGGGATGATTCGGCTGCACGTGCGCGTTCCGGTCGGCACCCGGCTCGAGGAGAGTTCGCGGATCCTGGAGGGCGTCGAGAACACCATCCGCGGCGTGATTCCCGCCGATGAACTGAAGCTGATGACCGATCACGTGGGTCTGCCCGTGTACTGGGCCCTGCTCTTCTATCAAACCGACAGTCTCGGCCCGCAGGACGCGGACCTGCAGATTCAGCTCACCGAAAAACACCATCCGAGTGCCGATTACACCAGGCAGATCCTCACGGCGGTAAGACAGAATTTGCCCGAGGTCGTCATCTATCCGCAGGCGGCCGATATCGTGAGCCAGGTGCTGAGCTTCGGCCTTTCCGCGCCGATCGACGTTCAGATCACCGGCAACAGGCTCTCCGAGTCCTTCGCTATCGCCGAAAAGCTGAAGACCGAAATCGAGACGATTCCGGGCGTCGCCGACGCGCGCATTGCGCAGGTGCTCGACTATCCCACCTTGCGCGTCGAGGTCGATCGCGCCAAGGCGCTCGAACTTGGAATTACACAGTACAACGTCACCAGCAGCGTGCTGACGTCGCTCAGCTCCAGCAGCGTCATTTCGCCCAACCAATGGCTCGATCTGCGCAATGGCGTGAACTACAGCGTCGCCGTGCAGACACCGCAGCACATGGTCGATTCCATTCAGGCGATCGGGCGCACCCCGCTAACGCCCTCGACCATCGACGGCACGCAGGCCGCGCCCCAATTCCTGGCCAACCTTTCGAGCATCAGCCACGAGGTTCAGGCGCAGGGAATCAACCATTACACCGTGCAACGCGTAGTCGACGTCAACTGCGATGTCGAGGGGCGCGACCTCGGTTCCGTCAGCGCCGCGGTGCAGCGCAAGGTCGCCGCACTCAGAGATCTCCCCCGCGGCACGACGGTGGCGATCCTGGGACAAAGCCAGGCGATGCGCGATTCGTTCGGCAGCATGGGCGCCGGACTGGTGCTCGCGATCGTGCTCGTGTACCTGCTGATGGCGACGAACTTCCAGTCGTGGCTCGACCCGTTCATCATCATGATGGCCGTGCCGGGTGCGCTCGCCGGCGTGCTCTGGATGCTGGTGATTACGCACACGACGCTGAACGTCGAATCGCTGATGGGCACGATCATGGCGGTCGGAGTCGGCGTCGCCAACGGCAACCTGCTCATCACCTTTGCCGACGACCTCCGCGAGCAGGGCAAGGGCGCAATGGAAGCGGCGATCGAAGCGGCGACGGTGCGAATGCGCCCGGTCTTGATGACGGCGCTCGCGATGATCCTCGGGATGCTGCCGATGTCGCTGGCACTCGGCGCAGGCGGCGAGCAGAATGCACCACTGGGCCGCGCCGTAATAGGAGGATTGATTGCGGCGACCGCGATGACCTTGTTCGTCGTTCCGACGGTCTACTCGCTGTTTACCCAGAACCGGCTCGGCAAGCGCCAGCGCGACGCGATCGTGGGCGTGATGGTCGAGCAGGCGGAGAAAGATTGATTTCGGCGCCGAACGGGAAAATGGAGCCCATAGATGGCTGAGGGTCAACATCACACGCAGGCGGGTTCGGGGCCGCTTTTCTATTTCGGATGGTTCGCTGCCGTCGTGATCGTCTTGGTCACGCTGGCGGGACTGGTGCTTGCGCGCGAGGTATGGATTCACCGCCAGGCCGACGTGCTCGAGGAAGAAGAGCAGCGCGGACCACTGGTGCTGGTAACGCCGGTGGAACAGGTACCGCTCAAGCGCACGGTTATCTTTCCCGCCGACATCCATGGTTTTTTCGAGAGCCCGATTTATCCGAAGGTGCCCGGCTATATCAAGTCGATCCTGGTCGACAAGGGCGTACGCGTAAGAAAGAACCAATTGCTCGCCGTCCTGGTGTCGCCCGAACTCGACCAGATGGTGGCCGATGCACGCGCGAACTACGACATCGCGGCGATCACCGATCGCCGCAACCAGATCCTGGTGAAACAGAGCGTCATATCGCTGGAAGACGCCGACACATCGCACTCGACGATGCTGTCGAATGAAGCGAAATGGAAATCTCTCCTGGCGCAGCAGACGTACGAGCGCGTACTCGCCCCTTACGACGGCATCGTGACCGAGCGCAACCTCGATCCGGGGGCGCTGGTCGCGCTTTCAACAGCGCAGGAAGGCGCTCAAGCGATTGTGAAGATGGCGACGCTGAAGCCCGTGCGCATCTACGTGAGCATGCCGCAAGACGATGCCGCCTTCGTCAAAGTCGGCGATCCCGCGCGAGTGACCGTCAGCCAGTTTCCCGGCAAGATTTTCACCGGCTCCGTCACCCGCCATCCCGATGCCTTGATGAACTCGACGCGCACGATGCTGGTGGAAGTCGATCTTGCCAACGACGATTTCACCCTGCTGCCAGGCATGTACGCGCACGTCGAAATAACTCTGAGCGGTTCCGCCGCCACGCCCCTGGTACCCGACGACGCCCTGGTTTTCCAGAACGGCAAGACTTACGTGCCCACGGTCAAGGACGATCGGATCCATCTGGTCGAGGTCATGCTCGGCCAGGACGACGGCATCCGCTGCCAGGTCGTGCAGGGCCTCACCGGGAACGAGGTGGTGGCGATCAATCTGGGCCAGACCGCCCACGATGGAGAACTAGTGCGCACCCAGCCCGTGCCTCGGCCCTAAAAGCGCCCTTCCGTTACTTCCCATTTGCCGGTTCGGAGCGAGCCGCCCTAGAATCACTGTCGGGCCGACGTGGAGGTAACCCATCATGGCAAAGATCGATGGCGGCGAAATGATCGTCCGGTCGCTCGAACGAGAAGGGGTGCGCGAAATCTTCACGCTGCATGGCGGTCATCTGGATGCGATCTACGCGGCGTGTATGCGCCATGACTTCCGCGTAATAGACACCCGCCACGAGCAGGCCGCGGCGCATATGGCGGACGGATGGGCTCGCACGACGGGGCGGCCCGGCGTCGCGTTGGTGACGGCCGGACCAGGCGTGACCGACGCCGTCACGGGTGTTGCCAACGCGTTCATGGATTCGATTCCGATGGTGCTGATTGGCGGGCGCAGTCCGCTCTCCGATGACGACCGGCTCCCGCTGCAGGCGGTCGATCAGATGGGAATCATGCGGCCGATCACCAAGTGGGCACGCTCGGTGGCGCATACGGACCGAATTCCCGAATATGTCGCCGCGGCGTTTCGCCACGCCGTATCTGGACGGCCGGGGCCCGTGTTCCTCGAATTGCCCATCGATGTGCTTTTTTCGCGGGTCGACGAGACATCGGTAACGTTTCCCGAGAAATATCGACCGCTAGCCGCCCCGAGTCCGTCGCGCGCCGCGCTGCGGCAGGCGCTGGATTGGGTGAAGGAAGCGGACCGCCCCGCTATTCTTGCGGGCGGCGGCGTATGGTTCTCGCAGGGCGCGACAGAGCTCGTTCAGTTCGCGGAACTGACGCATACGCCGGTGATGACGAACTCGAAAGCGCGCGGCGCGATTCCGGAAGATCATGCGTTGTCGTTCGGGGGCTTCGGCGCAATACACCCCGCAGTTCACGCCAAAACAGGAGTCAGCGCGGACCTCGTGATTCTGCTTGGCACGCGCATCGGCCTGTTCACGGGCGGACGCAATTCCGTGATCCCCGCCGACGCGCGCGTCATCCAGGTGGATATCGAGCCCGAGGAAATCGGGCGCAATCGCGATATCGAATTGGGGATCGTTGCCGACTGCCGGGAGTTCCTGCGCGACGCGATCGAGGCGGCGGGCGGCCACAAGTTCGACGAGCATCGCGAATGGCGCGAGCGCCTGGCCGCGATTCGGACCGCGGGGCGCCATCGTTTTGATGACGCATTGAAACTCGACTCCGGAGCTATCCATCCGGCGCGGATGGCGCATGAGATCGCCAATCTGCTCGATCCCGAAGCGATCGTGGTTGCCGACGGCGGCGAGACCGCATCGTGGATGGGCAATGCGTGGACCGCGCGCCATCCCGGCCGGTTTTTAAGTCACGGCTATCTCGGCTGTCTCGGGATAGGTCTGCCGTTCGCGATGGCGGCCAAGGCGGCGCATCCCGACCGCCAGGTCTTCTGCATCATCGGAGACGGTTCCGCGGGACTGAACTTTGCGGAGTTTCACACCGCCGCCAAAAACAATCTTCCGATCACGGTGGTGATCAACAACGACAAGCAATGGGGCATGTCCAAGCACGGGCAAGAATTGATGTGGGGCAAGGGACGGCATCTGGCGACCGAGCTGGGCATGGTGCATTACGAACACGCGGCGGAAGGACTGGGAGCACACGGCGAGCTGGTCGAGCGGGCCGAAGACATCGCGCCCGCGATGAAGCGGGCGCTGGGATGCGGGCGCGTCGCATGCGTCAATATCGTCACGGACCCCGAGGTGATTGAGCCGGGAACGCTGGCGCTTTACAGCGCGGGAGCATCGCGCCCGCGCAAGGAGGAACCGGCCGCCGCCAAGGAGGCGGAGGGCACGACGCTGCCTTACTACGGCAAACGGAAACTGGACTAGGAGAGCGGCGCGAAACTACGGTACGGGAGCATCGGCCGGCCCGGATGCGTATGCGGTCGGCCCGCCGACTTCCACACCCTTGCGGACGCGCACCGAGTCGCCGGCATGCGAGGGCGCATCGACGCGCACGCTTCGGTACCCCCCGGCACTGGCATCGGGCGCGACGAATCCAACCGTATATTGCTCGCGAAGTTCCAGGCTGATCTGCTGGCAAGCCTGGCGCAGCGCAGCGCCGTCGCCGACCTGGCGGATGACGTAAGTCCGGGCGCCCGTTTCGGTCGATAGCGTGTGGAGCGTCTGCGTATCGACGCGCTCGATGTCGGAGCCGCCGAACACGAACGGTCCTATCGCGATGCTCGGCATGCTGCCCGCGTTGGGATCGCCGATTCCGATCGAGTAGACGAGCACGCCCATTTTTCTGGCCTGCGCCACTACATCGTTCACACTCGCCATGCTCGTATTGTCCATGCCGTCGGTCACGACCAGCAGCGCCTTCTTGTCATACCGCCCGTGTTCGACCATCCGCAGCCCCTGGATGATCACGTCGAACAGCGCGGTCTGTCCATAAGCGCGCAGCAACGAGAGCCGGCGTTCCACGAGTTCGTGATTGGTCGTAAACGGCTGGAGCAGATAGGGACGGCTGGAGAACGCAAAGAGAAAGACGTCGTCACGCGCGTTGAGTTCATTGAGAAAGTCGGAAATCGCCATTTGCGCCTGCGCGATTTTCGGCTGCATGCTGCCCGAGGTATCGACCAGAATTCCAATCGATACCGGGGTGTTCAAATCCTGCCGAAAGAATTCGATAGGCCGCTGCTGGCCATCCAGGAACAGCTTGAAATCGTCCTTCTGAAGACCCGTTACGTAGGTTCCGTCGGGATCGGTCACGGTCACCGTGACCTGCGCGTAGCCCGGCTGGTTGCGCAGTTCGCTCGTCGGGAGAGTCAGCTCCTGGCCCTCCTGTGGGCCGGGTACCTGCGGGATGTTCAATTCGCCGCCCTGCTTGCCCGGAACCTGCGGCGCAATATTCAGTGCGCCGCCCTGATTGGTCGGCGTGGTGGGCAACTCAAGAGTCGAGGTCTGTGAGCCCTGATTGCCGGGAGTGACGAGCGGCGGCGGACTCATGGTCTGCCCGGCGCGAACCATTCCGGGCAGGACCAGAATCGCAAGGGCGACTAACGCCAAGGCACAGCAACGGCCGGGCGCCTGGCGTCTTCGCTGTGCTATCCCGATTTCGGACTTCACCTGACTCGCTGGTGCGATCTTCCTATTTGCGGGCGCTTCGCACAAGCAGGCTTTCATCGCGCCTCAGTCGGCGCGGCGCGGTTTATACAATGGGTTAGACGATTTCCATGCGGCGCGGTTTCACCGGGACGATCGCCGTCCACTGAGTGCGAGCACCGGCGTGCCAGCCAAATTAATCTTCCGTTAATGGTGAGCAACGGGAAATTCCTCCACTGGAAGCGTTCAAGAGCGGCGGACGCGCCGTTCCGTGAACGTTCCGGAACGGAATCGCTCGTACCGCGCTAACGCGCAAACGAAATGAACACATGTTCTGTCGGAGAGACGCGCCGGCGATCCGGTATCCACGCAAGGCGGATGAGAATCGGCGCTCGCTCGCCAACATTTTGCGATGATTCCATCGACCCTCATCCGGCGCGCAACGCGCCATCCTTCGACTCCGCTCAGGACAGGCTCTTCTCCCGGTGGCGAGCATCGCAAAACCAAGGAGCGCTTCGCGAACGCGGTACCGGTACCGGCTTCGCTTGCGCGAAGCTGTCCGAGATCCTTCGACTTCGTTCGCGTTGCTCTCTCGCTCAGGATGACACCCAGTGGCATCTGGCGCCGTTCCTCAGTCTTGCAAAGGTCTCCGGTGGGAGAAGGGAGACTGACGTCATTCCTTCCATACGGCGTAGGTGGGCGGCCAGGTGCCGTGTGGGCCGTTGTAGGCGGCATGCATCGCGCGGTCGATCTGAAACTCGAAAAGAAATTCGTCCTCGGTGGAGGTCATCCCTTTTGACTTGAGATCCGCCAGCACCCGCGCGTGCCGAGCCGGATCTTCGACGAGCAGTGCGCGACCCATGACGAGGAATTCATCGTCTACTTCCGGACACGGAAAGCTGTGCAGCGCGAAGCGGCCATCACGAAGCAGATCGCGGCGCTTGTGGCTAGGCCCTATCAGGGCATACAGCGCGCCTTCAAAGACGGTCGGACAGATCGGATGCATTCGGGGAGCACCGTCTTTGCGCAACGTCGCGAGAAAAGCGAGCCCGTTTCCGTGCTGATGAATCAGCTTGCGGCCCGCGTCGGCGATTGCCGGCGCGCGATTCTGAAACTCCGACCATGAGAGCATCGCGATTATCCTCCGTGTTCCGCGAATAAGGCAGGTTACTTCTCTATTGCCGCTTTGGTGCGCAAAGCGGCGAGCCGTTCCAGGCGCACCTCAGCAAACTTCTCACTGACGAAGAACGCATCGCCGATCGATCGCGCCGATGTATCCGCGAGCATCGCAATTGTCCGGCGGGGCATCAAAATCGCTCCCGCCAGCGCCCACGCCTGCCACTCGGGGTCGCTCGACTCGGGAATCTCGCTGCGCTCGACGCGCGCCGGCGCCGCCGAGTCCGGCGATCCGATCGAGCGACCGCGCAAAACCGGCACGTGAAGAATGGCATGCGCCAACTCGTGGATTACCGTCGCGCGGGCGAAATGCGGCCGCTCTTCGTCGGCAAGGTTGTCGAAGATCCAGGGACTCACCAGGATCTCGCTTTCCGAGTCGCCCGCCGCACAGGTCGCCGCCACGCGATCACCCAGCTCTTCGTAGCTGGCCGGCATCACGTGAATGCCAAAAGGGGGCAGTAATCGATCGATCCACTCGCGAACGCAGATGGGCTCGGGTGCGGCCAGCGCAGTGGGCTGGAATTGCCGCACCACGGTTTCGCCCAGGATTTCGAGGCACGCGAGCGACAGCGGCGGCATCGCGATTACGGTATCGCCCCCGATGTTACTCATCATCTTGCCCATCGCGGGCCTTCAGCACCTTGAGCAGGCGCGAGATCTCCGACTGCGTCAGATCGCGGTTTTTCAGCCGCCGCGCCAGCGCCATCGCCAGATCCTGATAGTGAGGCGGCGCGTCGGCGATATCCATCTCGACCGGGCGGCTCACCGCGGCCTGCCACTCCAGTTCCTCGCGAGTAAGTTCCGGAACCGCCTTGAGTAACGCGACCCAATGCTCCGGCCTGAGGGGACCGCGCACGCCGCGCTCCACTTCGCCGAGATAGACGTGCGAGAGTCCGAGCGCGCTTGCGACCTCGCGCAGGCTGCGGCCGGCGGCAACACGCTTCTGGCGCAGATAGCGGCCGAACCGGGTCGGTACGGGATGATCGCTGGTAGGCATGACGCCTTACTTGTAAGCCACCCTGCCTTCCAGTGTCAAGCGGAACAGAAGCGGCGGGCGGGCCGCCCGCCACTACTCAAAACGTTGAGTGGCGACGCGATGGGAATGAGGATGAATTCGCGCTACTTAACGCCGGGTGATCGTGTCGACCTCCTTGAGTTCTTCCGCCGACAGTTTCCATCCGCACGCCTTGACGTTCTCCGTGACCTGATCGGGCCGCGTCGCGCCGGCGATGACGCTCGATACGATCGGCTGGCACGCAAGCCAGCTCATCGCGAGATCCACCATCGAGTGGCCGCGGCCGCGCGTGAATTCCTCCAGCTTCGCCAGCGTTGCGAAGTTCTGATCGTTCAGCACCCGTTTCGCCATCGGTTGCATCAGCGCGAATCGCGTTCCCTTCGGGAGCTCCGCGCCGGGCCGATACTTCCCGGTCAGAAATCCGCTCGCGAGCGGAAAATATGGCAGCATCCCCACGCCGAACTTGCGGCAGGCGGGCAGCAGGTCGCGCTCGATGCGCCGATTGAGAAGATTGTATTCGTTCTGCGCGGATACATAGCGAGCGATTCCGCGTGTGCGCGAAATCCAGTCGGCGTCGGCGACCTGCCATCCGGTGAAGTTGCTGTTGCCGAGGTAGCGGACCTTGCCCGCGCGCACGAGGTCGTCGAGCGCCGCCAGGGTTTCCTCCTGGGGCGTCTCCGGATCGGGTGCGTGGAGCTGATAGACATCGATGTAGTCGGTGCCCAGGCGCTTCAGGCTCGCTTCCGCCGCCGCGGCGACGTACCGGCGCGAGGCGCCGTGCAGGTATGGCCCCTCGCCCATCGCCATGCCGAATTTCGATGCGAGTATGATGTCGCGCCGCCGGTTCCCGAGCGCCTTGCCCAGCATCTCTTCGGAGCCGCCGCGATTTCCGTATATGTCGGCAGTGTCGAAGAGCGTCACACCTTCATCGAGCGCGCGATGCACCACGGCGCTGGTCTGCTCGGCATCGCAGCGCATGCCGAAGTTGTTGCATCCGAGTCCGGCGAGCGAAACCTTAAGTCCCGAGTCTCCGAGATTGCGGTATTCCATGGTCGGCTCCTTTCTCCTGCAAATAACCCACAGCCTCTCAGGCAATTGGTGCTGTAATTTCGCGGAATTTCGTCCGTCTCACCCGCCAGACAACCACAGCCTGATGAAAGTCTACAAAATGCGTATGAAAAAATCCCACTCCTGGGGATTTTAGTCTTTACTTGCACGATGCCGATACCGGCGAATTTCGACGCGTCGAAGTTCAGCCATATGGCGGAATCATGCTAACATGACGTTACAGTGCCTGTGATTGGCTTGTTTTTAGATGTCTCGATGTTTATTAGGCATAACTCGGAGCGAGCGCGATGAATCAATCGTCGCAAGCAAAGTCAGACGGTCCTCAATCTTCCGCCCAGGTCCCACTCGAAAGTCTCGCCGTTGAAATTCTCCGGCCTGGATTTGTAATCGCCATTCTCGCCACGGCACGATGGTGATGGTAGCGGGCGGCAGCGTCGTGATCGTGTTGCTAATCTTCATGGCCGGCTGTGCGTTGTTTTTGTTTTCCCGTTACCGGCGCGCCGTGAATGCGCTCGAAGCCAGCCGCCGGCAGCTCGAACAGTTCAAGGCCACCTTTGAAGAGCGCGTACGCGAGCGCAGCGCGGTCCTTACCGGGCAGAAGGCGCGGCTCGAATCGATTCTCAACAGCATGTCCGACGCGATTGTGATGGTCGACAAGGATCTCAAACCGGTTCTGATGAACCCTGCCGCCGCGCGCGACTTGCGCGCCGACATTCGGAGGCCCGCAGATTGGCTTGCCGACTACGATGTGTTCGCGCTTGACTCGACTGCCCCCCTGGCCCCCAGTCAGCCGTTCGTGTCGCGTGGCCTGACCGGCGAAGTCATCGAAGGTTTCGAACTTCGCGTGCGCCATCGTCCAACCGGACGCGTACAGTGGATTGACGCTTCGGTACGCCCGGTCATGGATGCCGACGGTGCGATTGGCGGCGCGCTTCTGATCATTCGCGATGTCACCGGACGCCATAATGTTCAGGTCGAGCGCGCGTTGTTCGCCTCCGTGGCCAACTCCGTGCCTGACGCGGTAATGAGCATGACGCCCGAGGGGATCATCACCAGCTGGAATCCCGGGGCCGAGCGATTGTTCGGCTACAAGGGCGAGGAAATCATCGGCAAGTCGGAGCAACTTACAGTTCCGCCGGAACTCAGGCCGGAGCTGAATGAGATTGCCAGACTTCTCGACGCCGGCAAGTCAATCGAAAATCTCGAGACGCGACGGGTGCGCAAGGACGGCGGCATAGTGGAGATTCTTCTGTCCGCGTCCGGCATCCGAACTTTCCCCGGCCGCTTGGAAGGTTACGCCGTCACCGCGCGCGACAACACGGAACGGAAACGCTTGCACCAGGAGATGCAGCGGGCGCGCGACCTTGCCATCGAAGCGGCGCAGACTCGGGCTGATTTTCTCGCCAAGATGAGCCACGAAATCCGCACTCCGCTGAACGCGATCGTCGGCATGGCGGAATTGCTGCAGCTTACCGATCTCAGCAAAGAACAGCTTGAACGCGCCGCGATCATCGAATCGAGCAGCAGACTGCTGATGGCGATCGTCAACGACGTCCTCGATTTCACCAAGCTGTCCGCGGGCCGGGTCGTCCTCGAAAAAATATCTTTCGATTTGCGTGAGCTGGCGCGGACCACGGCCAATTCGTTCGAGGAGGCGGCCGCCAGAAAGGGCATCGCGCTGGCGCTTCGACTGGACCCCGGTTTGCCCAATCGAGTGAATGGCGATCCCAATCGCCTGCGCCAGATTCTCAACAACCTGATTTCCAACGCGATTAAGTTCACGTCCGAAGGAGAAGTCGTCGTCAGCATCGACCCGGCGGGGCAAACCGTCTCCGACGAGCTGATCCGTTTTCAGGTCGCCGATACTGGTATCGGAATTGCGCCCGAGGTTCAAAAGCGTCTGTTCGAGCCTTTCGTTCAGGCCGAGAGCTCGACCGCGCGCCGTTACGGAGGCACCGGACTTGGCTTGGTGATCTCCGCGCAGCTCGCGCGCCAGATGGGTGGCGAAATTCAGCTCCAAAGCGAATTGGGCAGGGGCGCCGTCTTTCACTTCACCGCCCGGTTTGAAAAAGCGCGCGAGGATGAAGATATCGACGGAGAGCCATCCGCCCCCGAATCCGGCGTCGCTGGTAGCGAAGCCGCTGCCATGCTGGATGCGGCCGGTTCTTACCAGAATCATCGAGGCGTGGTTTCGCCGGGCCATAACCCGAGCGATTTTCGGATTCTGGTCGTCGAAGACAATCCGATAAATCGGGAGTTGGCCGCCGAGCAACTTCGCGTGCTCGGCTACGCCGGCGACATAGTCGACGAGGCGCAGGCGGCACTCGACGCCCTCGCGCGCCAGAACTATGACCTGGTGCTGATGGACTGCGAGATGCCCGTGATGGACGGATATGAAGCGACGCGGGAGATACGCAGGCGTGAAGGCAGCAGCAGGCGTACCAGGATAATCGCGATGACCGCGCACGCCACCCGTGAGCAGCATCAGCGATGTCTGGACGCGGGTATGGATGGTTTTTTGAGCAAGCCGGTGCGGCTGAGAACGCTGTCCGCGACGCTCGAGTCGTGGTCCGCAGAGTCGGCCTACCTTGCCAACGGCATCGCATTTGCCGGCGGCGACGAATCGGTCCGGGCGGTGTCCGTGTCTGATGATGCGGCAGTCGTGGATGAGGATCTCGACCCGGCGACGCTCGCGGAAATCGAGGAACTGTCCGAAGCAAGCGGGGACAATGTATTGCGGCGCCTGGTGGAAGCATTTCTTTCCGAATTGCCGAAGCGCGTCTCCGCGCTGAGGTCCGCACTGGAAGCCAATGATCTCGGGGCGCTGGGCAGAGCGGCGCACGCGATGAGAAGCGCCGCCGGAATTGGCGCGACTCGCTATGCGAATCTGTGCGCGGAGGTCGAGATTCGCGCGCGCGTCAACGATCGTTCAGAAGCCATTTCGCTTGCGCAAGCATTGATCATTGAGTCGGATCGCATTCCCGCCATGCTGATGCGCGCTGCCGGAATGATTTGAGCAACGCCTTCGCGAACCCCACTCCCGCCTCTGTCCCAGGCCGGGCGGCCTGATTCCCGGAGTTAGCCGACTTCACAAATCCGCGATGATGGCGCCGAATGCCGGTGTCCTTCCGCCCAAGACACGGTACTGTGCTAGTCTAGGATGGTTAATGCGCGCATTATTCGATGTAGGCGCTATTCCAGGTGCCACTTTTCGACGCGCGGAACGTGCAGGACAGGATGAATCGATCGTCAGAAGTTGAGCCGGCCCTGGCCGCGCAGCCAACCAAAATTTCGTTCGAAACCCTGGCAGTTGAGATTCTCTGGGTTGGCATAGCCATCGCGATTGTTGCCGCCGTGCTCGTCGCTCGGACGGCCTATCGCGGCAACGCCGCGTACGTCGACGTCGCCCGTTGGGTGGCTCATACCCAGTCGGTAATCGAAGCTATCGATCAGGCTCGCTCCGAAAAGTTCGCGGCGCTCGATGCGCTGCATGACTATTCGCTCAGCGGCGACCGCCTGCAGCTCGACGAGTTTGGCTCCACGCTCGACAGACTCCGTGAGAGTTCATCCCGCCTTCGCGCTCTGACGGTAGACAACCCGCCGCAACGCGATCGGCTTGACTCCATCGATCAGTCACTCGCGAACCTCGACCGTTTGGGCACGGCGATCCGGCAGATCGCGTCGTCGCACGATCCCAACACCGTCACGCAATCGCTGGAGTTTAAGCAGATTCAAGACGAGATGGGCCACATTCGCCAGCGTTTAGTCGAGATGGATAGGGAGGAACAGAGGTTGCTGGCCCAGCGCACGACCAGCGCACAAATCGCGTCGCGCCACAGCATGATAGTGATGGCGGCGGGCGGCAGCGTCATCGTCCTATGGCTTGTCTTCCTGGGCGGATACGCATCGTTTCTGCTCTCGCGCTACCGGCGTACCGCGAGCGCATTGGAAACCAGCAGCGCAAAGCTCGCCGATCTCAACATCGCGCTCGAAGGCCGCGTGCGCGAGGGCAGCGAGGAGCTCAAGGACCAGAAGGAACTGCTGGAAACGATCCTGGACGGCATGACCGATGCCGTGGTGATGGTCGATCCGAATTTGAAACCTATTCGGCTGAACCGCGCGGCGACGCGTATCTTCAACCCGAACGTCCAAGCCTCCAGCGAATGGCTGCAGGACTACGACATGTTCTTCGGCGGTTCGAGCAATCGCCTGCGCCCCGAAGAGCGCATCCTGGCGCGGGTGGTCGCGGGCGCCTCCGTGGAAAGCCTTGAGGCGCGGGTCCACGACCGCAGAACCGGCCGCGACATGTGGGTCGAAGTATCGGCCCGTCCGGTTCGTGGGGCGGATGGCACGACGCGCGGCGCACTGGTCGTGCTGCGCGACATTACCGCGCGGCACGATGCGCGAATCGAACGCGCGCTGTTCGCATCGGTCGCGAACTTTGTGCCGGACGCCGTGATGAGCATAACGCAGCAGGGAATTGTCACGAGCTGGAATCCCGGCGCCGAGCGCCTGTTCGGTTACAAGGGCGAAGAAATCATCGGGAAGTCGATCGAGATGATCGTCCCACCGGACTTGCTCGGGGAGTTGCGATGGCTCGGAGAAACGGTCGCCAGCGGCAAATCGATCGAGGACTTCGAGACCCGGCGCGTGCGCAAGGACGGCAGCATCATTGAGATCGTGCTGGCCGCCTCCGGAATCCGTCCGGTCGCCCCGCGCCTGGAAGGTTTTGCCGTAATCGCCCGGGACAACACCGAACGCAAGCGCCTGCAACAAGAGATGCAGCGGGCGCGCGACCTCGCCATCGAGGCCGCGCAGACGCGCGCCGAGTTTCTCGCCAACATGAGCCACGAAATCCGCACGCCGCTCAATGCCATTATCGGGATGGCGGAGCTGTTGCAGCTCACCGACCTGAACAAAGAACAGCGCGAACGCGCCGACATTGTCGAGTCGAGCGGCCGGCTGCTGATGACGATCGTTAACGACGTTCTCGACTTCTCCAAGCTGTCCGCCGGGCGAGTCGTGCTCGAAAAAATCACTTTCGATCTCCACGACCTGGTGAAAGCAACCGTAGATCCGTTCGCCGAGGCTGCCGGCGCCAAGGGCATCGACCTCGCGCTGCACCTCGACGACAAACTGCCGCAGCAGGTAAACGGCGATCCGAATCGGCTGCGCCAGATCCTGAACAACCTGATTTCGAACGCGATCAAGTTCACCTCGCACGGCGAGGTTGTGGTCAGCGTCGACCTGGGCAAGCAAATCGGCCCCGACTACGTCGTGCGGTTTCAGGTCGCCGACACCGGAATCGGCATTGCGCCCGAGGTGCAGAAGCAGCTCTTCGAGCCGTTCGTTCAGGCCGAAAGCTCGACCTCGCGCCGCTACGGCGGGACCGGACTCGGCCTGGTCATTTCCTCACAGCTCGCGCGGCAGATGGGCGGAGACATAGCGTTGCGAAGCGAACTGCAGCAGGGCTCCACCTTCTCCTTCACGGTGCGACTGGAAAAAGCGGAGGCCACCAGCGCGGGGAAACTCGCCGCACCGCCGCCGCAATCCAGCGCCGGCGCGGACGGAACCACCAAAACGCCCGACGAGTCCCCAGCCGACCCGCCGCGGAATCTCGTGGCTCCTTCCGCCGACGAGGCGAAGCGCCGGATCGCTCTCAGAATTCTGGTGGTCGAAGACAATCCTGTGAATCAATCGCTCGCCGTCGAGCAGCTTCGGGTCCTCGGCTACCGCGGCGATATCGTCGGCGATGCGCAAGCGGCGCTCGATGCGCTCGCGAGCGAGAACTACGACGTCGTGCTCATGGATTGCGAAATGCCCTCGATGGACGGCTATCAGGCGACCCAGGAAATACGCCGGCGCGAGGGGAATCGGCGTCATACCACGATAATCGCGATGACGGCGCATGCGACGGAGGAACAACGCGAGCGATGCATGGCGGCCGGCATGGACGGTTTCCTGAGCAAGCCGGTCCGCCTTGGAACGCTCTCCGCCACGCTTGAATCATGGACCGGAAAATCAGCAGGCGGCACCATCGGCGAGTTTCTCACACCTCCATCGGCGGCGCCGGTTTGGGCACAATCGGCAATCGAGTCCGCGAACCTCGCGCAGGACCTCGACCCCGCCACGCTCGATGAACTCCGGCAATTATCGAAGATAACAGGGAGCAACGTGCTCCAGCAACTGGTGGAAGCATTTCTTGCCGAACTTCCGCAACGCGTCGCCGCGCTCGAATCCGCCCTCGAGGCCAACGACCTGAAGGCGCTCGGCAGGGCCGCGCACGCGATGCGAAGCGCCGCCGGAATGGGTGCAACGCACTATGCCTCACTGTGCGCCGCCGTCGAGGCGCATGCGCTGAACAATGACGCCCCGGGAGCCAAGGCGCTCGCCCGCACTCTGATCAGCGAGTCAGTTCGAATCCCCGGCGTGCTAATACGCGCCGCCGCAATGGCCTGAGCGCCAACGCCACAGCGCCGCGATTACTGACCGACGATCCGGAACGGATTGTCTACTTGCCGCTGCCGTCCATTTTCCGTCCGCCCGGTTCGTGCAGGGTGATTGAGACCGGAGAGCTTTCTCCAGGCGTTTGACATTCGGCGTGGATCGGCGCTACACACTGAGCGTGCTCAAAACTGAGCGCGCTCATAAAATGATCAGACCGCCAGCCGCCGCGTTACGCATCGCTCCGCTCCGCCACGCTGCCACCTTAAGCCGCGTCGAGCGCAAGAAACGCGACAAGCTCGACCGCATCAAGCGCGCCGCACGCACTCTGTTCGCGCGCAAGGGTTTCGAGGCGACCACCACGCGCGAAATCGCGGCGGCCGCCGACGTCGGCGCCGGCACGGTGTTCCTGCATGCGGGCAGCAAGCAGGATTTACTGGTCATGATTTTCCGCGAGGAAGCCGGACGAGCGGTTGACGCCGCATTCCAGACCATGACCGAACGGCGCCTGATCGATCAGCTGTTGCGCATCTTTGGCGCCCTGATCGCGCATCACGAGCGCAACCTGGGGCTCGCGCGCGTCTTCGTAAAGGAGCTGCCCTTCATCGATGACCGCCGCCACGGCGCTGCCTCGTTCATGACGGACTTGTTCAAGCGGATGGCCGCGCTTATCGACCGCGCGCAACAGCGCGGCGAGCTGCGCTCCGGCTTTCAGTCCTTCCTGCTCGCACAGAATCTCTTCGCGCTGTACTTCGCCTGCCTGCATCGATGGCTCGGTGCGGCCGGACAGACTGCCGACGAGCGCGACCGCGCCCTGCGCGCGTCTCTCGAATTGCATCTCTCAGGCTTGCGCCGCTGAGGAGAAAGACAAATGCCAGCACGAACCGGCAAGGAATTTCTAAGCGGTCTCGCCAGGCCGCGCGAGATATGGGTCGATGGCGAGCGCGTCACCGACGTCGCGAGTCATCCTGCGCTGGCGGGCGCCGCCCGAACGCTGGCGCAGATTTACGATCTCCAGCATGAAGCGGCCGATGTCTGCCTGATGCCCGACCCCGAGACTAAAGAGCCGATCAACGTAAGCCACCTGATTCCGCGCTCGCGCGAGGATCTCGCGCGCCGCCATGCCTGCCTGCAGCGGGTTTCCGAATTCACCGTGGGCCTGATGGGGCGCACGCCGGATTATATGAATGTGACGTTCGCCGGATTCGCCGGCCGCGCGGACGAATGGGCGGTCGATGACAACGACAACGGCGCTGCGAATTTGGTCGCCTACCAGAAATTTCTTGCCCGCAAGGATATCGCGCTGACTCACACTATTGTCCAACCCACTATCGACAAGGCGCAGGGCGATGCGCCGTCGGCTGGCAACGACGTCGCGCTGCATAAGGTCGCCGACACCGAGCACGGAATCGTCGTACGCGGCGCGCGAATCCTCGCGACGCTTGCGCCGTTCGCCGACGAAATTGCGGTTTATCCCGCGATGCCGCTGCCGGAGGGTGCCGATGCGTATGCGCTGTCGTTCTGCGTCCCGATGGGCACGCCCGGACTCAAGTTTCTGTGCCGCGACAGCTGCTCAACGGCGCGCAACCGGTTCGACCATCCGCTCTCGAGCCGTTTCGACGAGCAGGATGCATTCGTGATCTTCGACGACGTCGAGGTGCCGCGCGACCGCGTTTTCATCAACGCGAACCGCACCGCCTACAACACCGTGATGATGACGGGCTGGTACCCGAACATCATGCAGCAGACGATGATTCGGGCGCAGACCAAGCTCGAGTTCGCATATGGCCTCGGCGTCGCGATGAGCGAAGCGATCAACGACAAGTCTCCGGCGACTTCGCAAATGCTGGGCGAGACTTGGACTTACGCCGAGTTGGTTCGCGCGGCGATCCACAGCGCGGAAACCGCCGCCTTCGAATATGGCAACGGCGTGTGGTTCCCCAACGGCGGCCCGCTCGCGGCGCTCCGCGCGGCGCTGCCCACGTGGTTTCCCCGCGTCAGCGAAATTCTCACGCTCATCGGCTCGCATAACCTTCTGGCGACGCCTAACGAGGCGCAGTTCGACGACCCGGGCCTTCGCGATCTGATAGGCCGCTACCTGCGCGGTGCCGGCAGCATCTCCGCGCGCGACCGCGGCCGAGTCTTTCGACTCGCGTGGGACTTCGTCGGCACGGCGCTGGCGGGCCGCAATGAGCTATACGAGCGCTTCTATCTCGCTTCGGGCGCCCGCAACTACCAGATCGCCCACACCATCGCCTCCAAGGAGCGGGCGCATAAGCTGGTGAATGGAATTCTCGGTCTCGAATCTAAAGAGAGAGTCGCAGCCCCCGAAGCCGTTCGACGGACTCTGAATCTGCCGCGCAAGGCGTCGGAGATGCGGAAATGAGGCGGCATAATTTTCGACTACGGTCAGAATTGACCTAAGTCATGTTCAGCGCTAGATCGAGCTCAGGCAGAGCCCGCGAAGCCGCCGAGTGCGGCGCGCGGAGCAACGAAACCGCTAGCTCGGGAGGAAGCGCTATGTTCGTTCGCAATTGCTGGTATATGGCCGGATGGAGCCGCGACTTCGCGCAGGATCACCCTGCCGCAGTCACGATGCTTGATGAGCGAATCGTTATCTATCGTATGACCGACGGGTCGCCGGTCGCGCTGCAAGACCGCTGCTGTCATCGGTTCGCGCCACTGTCGATGGGCCGTGTCGAAGGCGACGATCTTCGATGCATGTATCACGGGCTGAAATTCGCGCCGTCTGGCAAATGCATCGAGATTCCCGGACAGGAGAAGATTCCTCCGCAAGCGTGTGTACGCACCTACCCGATCGTCGACAAGTACAGCGGCGCCTGGATCTGGATGGGCGACCAGGACCTCGCGGACGAATCGCTGCTGCCTGATTTTGTCGGAGTCGACGATCCCCGGTGGGCGATGAAGCCCGGACGCATGGATTACAACGCGAACTACTTTCTGATTAATGACAACCTGCTCGATCTCTCACACATCCCGTTCCTTCATCGGAAGAGCCTCGGAGCAACCCTCACGCCCCAAGGAGTCTCCAGGCCGGTTGTCACCAGGCTGGAGCGTTCGGTACGAATTCAGAACTGGATCACGAGCGAACCGTCACAAATGATAACTTCCATCCGGAACCGCACGACCGATCTCTGGCAGACCTACGACTTCGTGGTTCCCGGTGTGTTTCTTTTGCGCGCGGATTTTTATCCGGAGGGAACGTCCCGCAGGTTCCCCGAACGGGAGCCGACGGGCCTGGAGCCGATTCATCGCCAATTCACCTGCCAGGCGGTTACTCCGCTGACCGACAATCAGAGCTGCTATTTCTTTGCTTACGGTCCGTGGGCAAAGGAAGCAGAGTTGGTCGATGCCTTCCATCAACTGGGCCTGAAAGCCTTCAACGAAGATCGGATGATGATCGAGGCGCAACAGCAGAACATCAATCGCGCTGGCAACGCCAGGATGCTGACCACCGCGTCAGACAGCGCGGTGTCGCAGTTTCGGCGGATGATGGAAGGACTGGTTCGCGCCGAAGCGTCGGAGAATGGGGCCACGACCGACGCTCATGAGGTAAGGGCCTGATGGCTGCAGGAGCCATAGTCGAGATCGGCCGCGCGGAACGCAACAAGCGCGACAAACACGAGCGTATCATCGCGGCGGCGCGGGAACTCTTCCGCACCAGGGGATTTGATCAGACCACTACCAGCGAAATCGCCGAGCTGGCCGACGTCGGGAAAGGCACGCTCTTTTTTCACGCCGGGTCCAAGGACGAGCTGCTGGTGATGGTATTCCAGGAAGATATGGGCCGGACGATTGAACGTGCCTTCGCGACGGTTCCGAACGCGCCGTTTCTCGATCAGGCGATGCACGTGTTCAACGTGATGCTCAAGCAGGACCGGCGCGACCTGGAGCTCACACGGATCTTCGTCAAGGAACTGGCCTTCGTAAAAGGCGACCACCACGGCATCGACGCCGTCACCGAAATGTTCTTCGGCCGCATGAGCGTGCTCATCGAGCAGGCACAGCGGCGCGGCGAGATTAAGCCCTCGGTCGATCCCGCACTACTCGCTTACAACCTGTTCGCGCTTCACTTCTCATTCTTAGTGGTCTGGGTTGGCAGCGGCTTGCGCGAGCCGGACCCGGCCAAACCTTCATTGCGCCAGATGCTGGAATTGCAGCTCGCGGGATTGCTCGAATCCCCCGCGGCCCTGCCCCGCCGCAAGACCAGGCAACCGACAGATCGGAGGTGAATTTCCGATGGCAACTTCGGCACCGCACAATCCACCCTTCCGCGCAGAACATGTCGGCTCGCTGCTAAGACCGCCCGAGCTATTGAAGGCGCGCGACGATCGCGAGGCTGGCCGCATCTCGGCCGAGGATCTGCGCAGGCTCGAAGACGAGCTGATTCGCAAAGTAGTCGCGATGCAGGAAGACGCGGGCCTGCAGGCGGTTACCGACGGCGAATACCGGCGCGGCGTTTTCTACGCCGACTTCATCTGCCGCGGACTCGGCGGCGCGAGCGTTTATTACGAAATCGAGCGGATGTTTTTCATCGACGATAGCGGCAACAAAATCGCAGTGCCGCTGCTCAAGATTCACGGCCGCCTCAAGTGGACCGCCCCGGTGCATGTCGATGACTTCAAGTTCGTCCAGGCGCTAACCAAACGAACCGTAAAGCTCACGATGCCCTCGCCCACGATTGCCTATTCCGTCGACGGCCATAACGTCAGCAAGGACGCGTATACCGATCTCGGCGCACTGCGCGACGATATTGTCGACGCATACTGCAAAGAGTTCCGCGCGCTCGCAGCGGCGGGTTGCCGCTACGTCCAGCTCGACGAAGTTCCGATCGCGATGTATTGCGACGCCAAGCGGGTCGCGTACATGAGCCGCGGCGGCCTAGATGTAAACAAGGTGCTGTTCGAGACCTTTCCGAATCTAATCAACGCGGCGCTTGCCGATCGTCCGCCGTCGCTGCACGTGACGATGCATCTTTGCCGCGGCAATAATCAGAGCGGATGGCTTACCGAGGGCGGCTACGATCCCGTCGCGGAAATGCTGTTCAACCAAATCAATGTTGATTCCTACTTCCTTGAATACGACACCTCGCGCGCGGGCACTTTCGAGCCGCTGAGATTCGTGCCGAAGAACAAGTCGGTGGTGCTGGGAATCGTTTCCAGCAAGCTTCCGCGGCTGGAATCCAAGGACGAGCTCAAGCGCAGGATCGCCGACGCGGCGAAATACATCGACCTCGACCAGCTCGGCCTGAGCCCGCAATGCGGCTTTGCGAGCACGGCCCCCGGCAACAAGCTCACGCCGGAAGATCAAAGCGCAAAGCTGCGGCGCATTGTCGAAGTCGCGCGCGAAGTATGGGGATGAACTCAATCGATCATCAATCGCAACGCGAAACTCTTTAAGGGAGCAAAACCATGGCAAGCACCAAGGTAGCAGGAGTTCAGGTTTCAACTGATCATTACATCGACGGCAAACGAGTCGTATCCAAGAACACCTTCCAGACGTGCTCTCCCATCGACGGCAAACATCTCGCCGACGTGAGCGCGGGCGGCGCCGGAGAGGTCGATGCTGCCGTGGCGGCCGCACGCCGCGCCTTCCCCAAATGGGCCGCGCTGGGGCCCGAAGGACGCCATCCGATCCTCAGTCGCTTCGCCAAGGCGATTCTCGATCATACGAAGGAAATCGCGGCGGTCGAAACCGAAGACAACGGTTCGTTGCTGATCGGCAACGCCGGCCGGATGGTCCCGCGCGCCGCCCACAATATCCAGTTCTTTGCCGATCGCGCGCTGAAGCTGAATGACGAGAAAATCGACTCGCCCGAAGTGGTCAATCACGTCCGCTTCGATCCCGCCGGCGTCGCCGCGCTGATCACCCCGTGGAATGGGCCGTTCATGTTGACCACCTGGAAGGTCGGCCCATGCCTCGCCGCGGGCGACACCGCCGTGGTCAAACCGCCGGAGTGGGCGCCGCTCACCTGTTCGATGATGGCGGACCTGGCGGCGGAAGCGGGTGTTCCGCCCGGCGTGCTCAACGTGGTGCAGGGAATCGGCGAGGAGGCCGGCGCCGCGCTCGCGGCGCATCCGGATATCGATCGGCTTAGCTTCACCGGTTCGACCGACACCGCGCGCCTGATTGGAGCATCGACCGCACGTTCGCTCACGCCGGTAGCCTTCGAGCTCGGCGGCAAGTCCCCGTTTATCATTTGTGCCGATGCCGACCTCGATGCCGCCGCGCAAACCGCGGCGGGGCAATATTTCAATGCCGGCCAGGTCTGCCTGGCGGGAACGCGCATCATGGTCGATGCGAAAGTCGCCGATGAATTTCAGTCGAAGTTCCGCGCGGCTGCCTCGCAGATGACCGTCGGCGATCCGCGCGAGAAGACCACTCGTGTCGGTCCGCTCATCACGCCCGAGCACTACAAACGCGTCGAAGGCTTCGTCGATCGCGCACTCAAGGCGGGCGTCAAGCCGGTCTGGGGCGGCCATCGTCACAGCGCCGGCCAGCTCTACTTCGAGCCGACCCTGCTCGACGGCGTCGCGCAGGACATGGAGATCGTCCAGCGCGAGGTGTTCGGCCCTGTTCTCACCTGGCAAACGTTCCGCGATGAAGACGAAGCGATAAAGCTAGCCAACGGGACCGACTACGGTCTTGCAGCCGTGATCTTCAGCAAGAACGAAGCGCGTGCGATGCGCCTTGCGCGCCAGGTGGTGGGAGGAACGGTGTGGGTCAATTGCTTCTTTGTCCGAGACCTCGGCGCGCCCTTCGGCGGCAGTCGCAATTCCGGAATCGGGCGCGAAGGCGGCAACTGGAGTTTCGACTTCTATTGTGATGTTAAGAACATCGCGGCGATGAAGGGATCCTTCGCCTGAGAGGCTATGTTCGCAATCAAAATGAAAAGCTTGGAGGTGTCGAAATGAGCGTTCTGGACGGACCACGGGAAGAATGGCGCCGAATCCTTCATGAAGGCCAGCCCAAGTGGGTAAAGCCCGCCGGTGACCGCCTTATCCTTGGCGACGGCCGCGTCGTCGCGGAAGCAGAGGCAACTTACCTGCCGCCCTGCGACCCCAGCAAGATACTTTGCATCCATCTAAACTATGAATCGCGGCGGGTGGAGTTTCGCGCTCCCCAAATCGAGACGCCCACCTATTTTCAGAAGCCCACCACCGCGCTGAATTCGCATCGCGGGACGCTGAACCGCCCCGCCGGCCACAAATATCTAAACTACGAGGGCGAAGTCGCCGTCATTATCGGCAAGCCGATGCGCAATGTCGGGCGCGAGGAGGCGTGGGACTATGTCGCGGGTTTCGCCTCCGCCAACGATGTCGGCTGCCAGGACTATCGCGAGACCGACGCCGGCTCGATGCTCCGCGTCAAGGGCCAGGACGGCTTCTGCCCGCTCGGCCCCGGAATAGTCAGCGGTGTCGACGTAAGAAAATCGACCTTGCGCACCTACATCAACGGCAAGGTGGTGCAGGAAGGCGCCATCAGCGAGATGATCTTTCCAATCGACTACATACTCGCCGATCTCTGCCGCTACATTACTTTGTTGCCTGGCGATGTGATCCTGTCGGGTACGCCGAAGAATTCGCGGCCGATGAATATCGGCGATCTGGTGGAAGTCGAAGTAACCGGGCTCGGCCGCTTGTCGAATCGTGTCGCCGAGGCCCCCGCCCCGGCGCATAAGGTGGGGCACCCGGGCAGCGACACCGATTCCGTGCGCCGTGTCGCATTGGGATCCGATTTTGTGAAAACCGACGCGCGAGCGTGACAATCCGGAGGCAAACAATGTCCCAGGTAACAGAGCTCGGATACATAGGGTTCGGGGTGAAAGACCTCGAGGCGTGGAAACGGTTCGCCGCCGAAATCGTAGGGCTCGAAGTCGTGGACGACGGTGAAAGCGACCGCTGCTACCTTCGGATGGATTACTGGCATCATCGCATCGCTCTTCATTCCGACCCGTCCGACGATCTTATGTATCTCGGCTTCCGGGTAGCGGGCGGCGAGGAATTCCGCGAGATGCAGAACCAGCTGAAGGAGGCCGGGATCAAGTTTACTGTCGGTTCTGAAAGCGAAGCCTCGGAGCGTCACGTCCTTGAAGTCATGAAGCTTGAAGACCCCGATGGCAATCCGGTCGAAATTTTCCACGGACCAAAGGTTCAGTTCAGCAAACCGTTCCATCCGGGCCGCGGGATGCACGGACGGTTCAAGACCGGGAGCGGCGGTCTCGGCCACTGCATCATCCGTGAAAAGGACGCCGATGCCGCCTACCGCTTTTATAGCCAGCTGGGGATGCGTGGCGGCGTCGAGTACAAAATCCGGATGGGCAAGCAGACGTTCGCGATCGTCTTCATGCATTGCAACGACCGCGACCACACGGTGGCTTTCGGGCTCGCTGGACCGGAAAAGAGATTCAATCATTTGATGATCGAAGTGGACAACCTCGACGACGTCGGGCTCACGCACGATATCGTTCGCCGGGAGAAGATTCCCGTCCACATCACGCCCGGCAAGCACTCCAACGATCATATGTACTCGTTCTACTTCCGCACGCCTTCAGGATGGATGATCGAGTACGGATGGGGCGCGCGGCCGGCGACGTATCAGTCGGAATATTATTCGGAAGACGTGTATGGTCACGCGCCTGAAGCGGGCGGCTTCGGCGGGGGCGGCAGGAAGGAGTAATTCAATACAGTGCCGCTTTATCGGAGAGCGATAAAATGGACGTCCCGGTAAATCGTTTCAAACGCGCCATCATGGAAGGCAAACCGCAGATCGGCCTGTGGGTAGCTCTCGCCGATGCGGTCGGGGCCGAGCTGTGCGCGGGCGCGGGCTTCGATTGGTTGCTGCTCGATGGTGAACACGGGCCGAACGATCTCCGTTCGCTGCTCGCGCAGCTTCAGGCCATCGCGCCCTACGACAGTCATCCGATAGTGCGGCCCCGCGTGGGAGATACCCATCTGATCAAGCAGATACTCGAAATCGGCGCACAGACGCTGCTGATCCCGATGGTCGAAACCGCGGAGCAGGCGGCCGGCCTGGTCGCCGCGATGCAGTATCCGCCGGCGGGTGGGCGCGGAGTTGGCGCGGCGCTCGGACGATCATCGCGATGGAACCGCATGCCGTCCTATCTGAAGCAGGCGGGCGAGCAGATGTGCCTGCTGGTGCAAATCGAAACGCGGCGCGGCCTGGAGAATATCAAAGCGATCGCGGCGGTGCCGGGCGTCGACGGCCTCTTTATCGGACCGGCGGATCTTTCCGCGTCGATGGGCCACCTCGGCGACATGACCCATCCGGAGGTCCTCGCCACCATCGAGCAATGCATCGGGCACATTCGCGCGGCAGGCAAAGCCGCCGGGATCCTGATGGGCGACGATGCGCTCGTGCGGCGGTACCTCGAACTGGGTTGCACTTTCATCGCGGTCAGCGCGGACACCCTTCTGCTCGCGCAAGCCGCCGATCACCTGGCGAGCAGGTTCAAAGCCCCGCAGAAGTAGTCGTTACCGGCGCGCGCCTCTTGGGTAAAGGACTCGAAGGCGACGGCGCTGCGTGTCGCGGCGCAGCGTTTGACGCGACTCCTGGAATGCTCCGCCGGCCCCCAACACTCGCGCACCAATGATCTACCTAACGCTGCACGGCGAGACCGAATGGAACCGCCAGCGCCGGTTCCAGGGACAACTGGATTCGCCTCTCACTGAGCACGGCGTTCAGCAGGCTCGCTTGATGGGTACCACCCTGCGCGTGCTCCTCGGAGATTCGACCGGATGTACCATCGTCAGCAGCCCGCTCGGCCGCGCGCACCGGACCGCGGAGATCATTTGCGAGGTGCTGGGAATAGCGCCGAAGCAAATCGAGACTGATGCACGGCTGGCGGAAATCAATCTGGGTTCATGGGCCGGATGTACACGAGACGAAGTCAAGGCGCGCTGGCCGGGGGCGCTTGACGATACCGGCAGGTACGATTGGTACTTCCGATCTCCCGACGGCGAATCGCTCGATGATGTGACAACACGCGTGCGCCAGTGGCTCTCCGACACCGCCGCGCGCGACCGCAGGATCGCCGTCTCGCACGGCGTGACCAGCCGCATCCTGCGGGGAATCTATGGCGGCATCGCGAAGCCGGTTGCGCTGACGCTCGAAGTCTCGCGCGACGTCGTTTTCCGGCTCCACGACGGCTCGATCGACCGGATCCCTTGTGAGTAGGCGAGCGCGACACGACTCCTCAATACATACTACCGTCACGGCTAGTGGACGAGTGGACTTAGTCTAAGGCAACACAGGCTAAAGCCTGTGCCACTCAGAGAGATCTCGAAGTTGCCAGCAATCAAGTTTGAGGTGGCACAGGCTTTAGCCTGTGTGACTCGCTTCGTCTTCCGTCCGTCCCTATGAATGATCACGGCTGCTCGGCTAGTTGAACCTGTATGGTCTGTTGCTTGCCGTCGCGGACGATTGCGATTGGCACGGTACTGCCGGGCCGTGATTGCATCAGAAGAGCCGCTACGCGCTCCGAGTCAGTCACCTTCTCATTGTCGAAGCTCGTCACTGTGTCGCCCAGTTCGAGTCCGGCTCTGTCTGCTGGCGATCCCTTGGCGACCTCCGCAACCAATATGGTGTGGGTTGAAAACCTGCCGGTGGATCCCGGTATCACAGGCATTGTGGCCAGCTCAGCTCCGGTCCACGCACCTGTTCCGAATCGAAACCCCGCCATCTCAAGTCGATAGTTGCCAGGAATATCGCTACCGATGAATACTCCCGTGATATCGTGCCCGTCGGTAGCGAAAGCAGAAAGCGGGACGGTATGCTTTTCCCAATCCTTGCCGGCTACAAAGCTGACCGGCGCCGGCCGCGTCCCGCGGCTCTGAGTGAATACCGATACCCAATAGAACTTGCCGTCTCCCCTGGCCCAAAACGAAAGATCCTTTACTCCTGAAAAATTGACTAGACCAAATCCCCAGCCAACGGGAAAGTACATCACGCCCGCGAAGGGCTGCGCGATTCCCGGTTTCACATTGCCACGGATAGTCATCGTCTCGTGCGTATGATCGGGACCCCCATCGGCCACGCTTAGGTTGACTTTCGAGGTTCCACTGTCGTTGGTATCGACCCATGGCCACCATCCTGCCCCAAAACGCCACGCCTCGTTTCTTTGCGCGACCGATTCTCTGAAAGCTTCGCGATCAAACCTTACTCCCTGCTTCCAGATCGCGACGATGTCCTTTGTAGCGGCGATATCTGTGGCCGGGTCACCATGAACCAACAGCAGGTCGGCGCGCAGTCCTGGCGCTATGCGGCCACGATCAGTGAGCGAAAATGCCTTCGCGGGAACGGAAGTCGCATCCTCGAGCGCCTCAGGTGGCGTCAATCCAGCCTTCACGATGGTCGCGAGCTCGGCATGCAGCAATGCCCCCGACGTCACGCCGTCAGAGGCGTCAGTTCCGGCCAGAACGGGCACGCCAGTATCACGTAACATGCGCAGCGTCTCCGCTCCGTTTGAGAACGCGTCGAACTGATCTGGTGGGACCCCTTTCAAGCTAACGCGCTCCCTCAGTTCAAAGGGCGTCGGATTTTCACGCTGTTTAATTTCCTGAAGTAGGAACGCGTGAGCTTCAGGCCTTATCGGATGAATGCGCTTCAACAAACCCAGGTCCGACGTAAGCAGATAGGGCGATAGCAAAGGATCGTCGATTATCGTCTGGCCGCCGCCGTTATCGCCGAACAAGAGCCTGGGAATCGTGAGTGTCGTGATGACGAAGGTATGATGCGCCTTTACGAACGCGCCGAAGCCCTTCGCAGGTGGTCGGTCGAATGGCAAATGCGCTAATCCGTCGGCTCCCGCTTCGATTGCTTCTATTGCGCCTTCATGTGAGTCTATATGCACCAGAACGATCTTGCCGCGCCTATGCGCGGCCTTTATCACCGCCGCCATCGTTTCCTGCGACATCACTGTGTAATTGGGGCCGAAGTCATACATGATCTTGATGTAATCGGCACCTTCTGAGATGCGCGCATCCACGAAAGCTTGCGCCTCCTCCGGGCTGCTGATCGTAGGTATTGGGAAGCCTTCCTCGGTACCGTGACCGGCAGGCGAGGTCACACAAGTAGCAGCCGTTCGGAAATCAGCAATGTCATATGCGCCGTCCGCCTCTTGTTTCTTCCAGACCTGTGCCTGGCGCCACCGCATGAACATGTCCAGCTCGGTGGTGACACCGAATGCCAACGCCGACGTGAGTACATCACGCGTCCAAATATGCACGTGGGAATCGATGAGGCCGGGCAGGAGCGTGTCGCCCGTGCCGTCGATTACCTGCGCACCGGGCGGTGCGGCGACGTTTGGCCCGACGGCGACGATTTTTCCGTCGGCTACCGCGACGTCGGTTTTGGGGATGACCTTCTCGCCGTCGAATACTCTGACATTTCTAATAACGAACGGATGTGCGGCGGTTTCTGCGCGCGAAGGCGGCGCCCATAGAACGATGACGGCGTAAAGGCAGGTTACCGCGATCAGGAGAAACACGGATCTAAAAGCTCGGCGTCTATTCACGCGCGATTCCCCCTTTTCCCCTTATCAGATGCAAATCACGCTCGGCGCATGACGTGCACATCAGAGCATAAGATCGTTGCCCGGCCGACGCGTGAGGTGCAAGATCGGCCAGAAATCGCGATTCGGCACTCCGCCGGGAACCAAACGGGTTGCGAGGATGGTTCTATTTGGTAGAGAACCAATCGATGACGAGAATTCGAAGCAAGCTGCTCCTTTGCCTTTTTGCATGCACCATTGCCGTAGCTTTTGCCTGCGCGACCTTTGGCCACGCGGCGACACAACCGGCTTCCGCCGATCAGAAGAACCAAATCGCGGTGTTTTCGGGCGGATGCTTCTGGGGTGTGGATGCCGTCTTCAAGCATGTGAAAGGCGTCGTACAGGTCACCTCGGGCTACTCGGGCGGAAGCGCGACTACTGCGCACTATGACATCGTCAGCACGGGGCTGACTGGACACGCCGAATCCGTGGAGGTCGTGTTCGATCCATCGCAAATCTCATACGAAGACCTGCTGAAGGTCTTCTTTTCGGTTGCTCACGATCCGACCGAATTGAATCGGCAGGGACCCGACGAGGGCTCGCAGTATCGTTCTGTAATCTTCTATGCGAACGACGATCAGAAAAAAATTGCGGCTGCGTTTATCGCGAAGCTGAGCAAAGCAGGGACCTTCTCCAGCCCGATCGTGACGCAGGTGGTTCCGCTGGTTCACTTCTATCCCGCCGAAGGGTACCACCAGAACTTCTGCGCCTTGCATCCCGACAATCCCTATATCGCCATCAACGATTTGCCCAAGGTCAAACAGCTTCAGGAACAGTATCCCGATCTCTACAAACCGTAGCCTGCTTCAATCCAGGCGGCGATGCGCTCACGGATTGATCTGCTGGAAAATCCCCGAGAACTCGAACGGCGTCTGCGTGAGGCCGCTGCACGTGTTCTGCGTGGTGCCTCCCTGTCCTGACGGGCAAGCCACGTCGCGCGCCGCTGACCAGAACGCGATCTCGTTGATGCCGTTGCTCTGCGCGTAGTTGAGCAGCAGCGAGGCGTCGGTGAGCTGGAATACCTCACCCTGCACGTCGTTGTAACCGATCATCGGCGTCACGCCGATCATCGCATCGAGCTGCGCCGTGCTCTTGCCCGGATACAACACGGCTAATTGTGCCTCGGTCGCATTGCCCGCATCGATTGCCGCCTGGCCCATCGCCGTGGTCCCGTCTCCATAGTCCATCGCCATCACATTGACCGCGGTCACATCGACGCCGTTGGCGATCGCATCGGCGATCACGTTGATTCCATCCTGCGTCAGCCCGTACGGCATCACGGGAAGCGTATAGCTGACCTGAAGACCCGGATGCACCGCCTGCAGCAACGCCAGCGCCTGGTCGCGCCGCGTTATCGACGCCGCATTCTCGACGGCGGCGCCTTCGACGTCGAAATCGATTCGCTTCAAGTTGTACTGGGTTACGACCGCATCGTACTGCGCTTCTAGCGCGCTCACCGACGTACAGCTTAGCGCCAGCTCGGTATTCGCCGCTCCTCCGAACGATACGATCACATCGCCGCCCGCGGCACGCATGCTCGCGATGTCGGCGTCCGGAAAATCGTCAGACAGCACGTAATATGTGCCCCATGAGGCGGTGCAGCCATTGCCCGTCTGATCCACGATGAATGCGAGCGTGTAGTACTTGCCCACACTCGAAAGATTGTCGGTCAGGTTGAACGTCGGCCACAGCGTCATGTCGACGTAGGGCGCGAAGAACTGCGCCGGAAACGATCCGGCGCCCGGGCTTGAGGTGGCAGTTGGAGTCGGCGTGGCTGTCCGCGTCGCGGTTGCAGTCGGAGTGGCAGTGCGTGTCGCAGTCGACGTCGGAGTCGGAGTTCGCGTTACGGTTCCAGTCGGAGTCGGGGTGGCCGTTCGGGTAGGAGTCGCGGTCGGCGTTCCCGCTGCGGTTCCCGTAGGAGTCGGAGTGGCCGTTCGCGTCGGCGTCGCAGTCGCGGTTGGCGTTGCGGTTACCGTCGGAGTCGGGGTGGCAGTTCGCGTGGGAGTCGCGGCCGGAGTTCCCGTTGCGGTTACTGTCGGAGTCGGGATGGCCGTTCGTGTGGGAGTTGCGGCCGGTGTTCCGGTCGGAGTCGGCGTTACTGTGGAAGTCGGACTTGCGATCGAACCGCGCGCGATGCCGCGTAGATGCACCGTTCGCGTCGCAGCGCCTTTGGTCGCATCACTGGTGATCGAAATCGTGTCGTGATAATGCCCGGCGGCCGAGGGCTGAAACGAAACGGTCACCGTCTCACTCTGGCCGGGCGCCAAAGTCGTGCTGCCGCTGCCGACGGTAACGACGAAGGGCGAACCCGCTGCGCCGACGCTGACCGTCAGGGGCGCATCTCCCGAATTCGAGATGGTAAACGATTGCGATTCGGAGCCGGAAAACGAGAGCGTCATCGTGGAAAAGGAAATCGATCGCGGCGCGACCTCGAGTCGCGCCGCCGGAGCCGCAGCCGCCTTTCGCACATCGGGCCGGTCGGCGGCGCTGGCGAACGCGGCGAACGCAATCACGATGCTGATGGTGCCAAAAGGCAGGAACCCGTACTTCTTTGGCAAGAAAGGATTTCCTTTCGCCTCGGGACGGCGCCAGCAACTTAGACGCGCGCCCCGAACGGCATATTCAGTCCAATAACTTTTGTCGAGCCATGGCAACTAATTTCTTCGCCGGCCCTCTTCCGAAGACCCGACGGGAAAGCGCCGAATGAACAGCGAAAACGCCGTTGTCTGTCTCCCAAAGCATAAGAATTTTAGCGCTGTCCCAATTCGCGCGCCGGTGTCCCGATTTGAGGATGCACTGTCCCGATTTGAGAAGTGTTTCCCAGGATAGCGGTGTAATCCGAAGCTATCCGGGATGAAGCGGGATATACCGGGACGAACCGGTCCGGGCCACGCCGGTAAATCTTCTTTTTCAGAAAGAAAGCCGAACTTCCGCAGATGCGGTTCGCTCCGATGGTCCTCTTTCGCACTCGACGAAGGGCCGTCGACGTTGAGGTTGACGTTTGCTGAAGGGGTGCACATGCGCGAGAGCGTACGCGCGCCCGCGGATCGCATCAAAGTCTAATAATGTTTAGCGCGCGCATAGCGGGCGGTTGGAAAGAATCGTCACGGGCTGGAATCCACGGGCTTTCCTCCGGTCCCACTCTGGCTGAATGAGACGCGCAAAAACCGTGTTTTGCGCGATTGCGCATGGAATCGTCCCAGCTGAAAGACGGTATGGCGGATGACGCAGTCGGTTGCGAACTGCGCTCCCCGTCAACCTGTCAACCGGTTGACACCATACGGCGGTTGACAAGCGGCGGTTGACAAGCGGCGCTTGAGGGATGGTGTTTGATGTCTCAATACCTAGAACAATGTTATTGTTCGGACCGGATGGGCCATTTGCCTTCGCGCCCGCGCGGATCGGGTGGTGAGCAGGGGCACGCGTTCGAGCGCTCCATCGGCCGTTCGTACCGCAACCGCCGCAATGCGCAAACCTGCCTTGAGCGGAGCCGAGTAGGCGCCCATGGATCGATTGCGCGGATTCTTTTCCGCGCCGCCATACTTTGGCCTGCGGCGTCAGCCCACGCTGCCGAGCGCAGCGACGAATGGAAATCCCGGATCAGACTCCGTTCGCTTGACCACTCAATCGTGCAAAGGCCGGTGACGTCGGATGAACGCGCACTTTTTGTGAGGGAGAACGTCCGCTGGGCGAGCGGGAGACTAGCGCTCGGAATTTCTCTCCGCCTCCACGTGCGTCGGCAGCTCGCAGTTGCTCGCAGCGGCGATGCCTTATAGAAAAGGAATCGTCTTCGTCCTTCGGCGCCGGGGTGGCGAAACGGCAGACGCAGTGGACTCAAAATCCACCGTGGGCAACCACATGCGGGTTCAAGTCCCGCCCTCGGCACCAGAAATTTCCCCATCTCGAGAACAGCCAAGGTACCCCTCCTTCCAA
>Ga0074044_10000142_pt1 | contig 71166 bp, 54 predicted proteins | sample BogForMeECP23OM1_FD_94443 | JGI IMG/M metagenome (GOLD analysis project Ga0074044, IMG submission 94443) | Bog forest soil microbial communities from Calvert Island, British Columbia, Canada - Bog Forest MetaG ECP23OM1 | ecosystem: Environmental > Terrestrial > Soil > Wetlands ...
ACCTGGAAAAAACTTATCATGTGCAGATTGACACGCTGGCCGATGAGAAGCTTCTGGCTTCTCTGGAGCGCGGTGTGGATGGCGAGGATGGGAAGCCGCTTCGCGCTCGCCGAGCCAGCTTGCTCCGCTCCGGCCAGAAGAACTGCTGGCTCGAGATTGCGCTGGACGAAGGAAAGAACCGGCAGATTCGCCGCATGCTCACCGCGCTGGGAGTGGATGTGCTTCGGCTGGTACGCGTGGCGATCGGACGGCTGCAGTTGGGAGAGCTTGCCAAGGGCGAATATCGTCCGCTGACCGTCAACGAAAAGAAAATGCTGGATCGTGAAATGAAAGGGAAGGTTTAGTGAACGATCTTACTTTTCTTTCCGCGGTCTCAATGGCTGAGCGGATTCGAACCAAGAAACTTTCCCCGGTCGAACTCGCGGAATCTCATCTGGCAAAAATCGACCGACTGAATCCGATACTGAACGCATTCGTGCATGTCGAGCCTGAGCGGGTTCGCGCCACAGCTCACGCCGCCGAAGCTGCGATCGTGAACAACGACGTTCTCGGTCCGCTGCACGGCGTCCCTATCAGCATCAAGAGTTCGATTGCAGTCGCAGGCCTGCACTGCGAATGCGGAACGCGGCTGCGCGCTGGATTGGTCGCGCCCCAAGACGCGCCGCTCGTCGCGCGCTTGCGGAATGCAGGCGCGATTGTGCTCGGTGTTACCAACACGCCCGAGATGCTTATGGCGTGGGAGACCGACAATCTGCTTCACGGCCGCACCAACAGCCCGTGGGATCTCTCGCGCACTCCCGGCGGATCGAGCGGCGGGGAAGCGGCCGCAATCGCCGCGGGCATGTCGGCGGGAGGCGTGGGCAGCGACGGCGGCGGTTCGATTCGCGTGCCCGCGCATTTCAGCGGAATCTGCGGGCTCAAGTCGACGCCCGGACGAATTCCCTCGACGGGTCATTATCCCGAGTCGGGCGGACCGTTTTCGCTGATCGGTGTAGTCGGCCCCATGGCGCGCACCGTAGCTGACTTGAAAGCGTTGTTCGAAGTGATGCAAGGCCCGGACGACGGCGACGCCTGCGCCGCGCCAGTGCCCTTGCGTTGGCCGAATGACGACGAAGTCAGAAAGCTGCGCATCGGTTATTTTGAAGATGACGGCCGCACGCCCGTGGCGCCCGATATCCGCGAGGCAGGGCGAAAAGCAGCCCAAGCCTTGCGCGACGCTGGATTTCAGGTCGAGCCATTTCGTCCCGAGGGCCTGGAAGAAGCGCGCGGGTTGTGGAAGAAATTCTTCGTCAAAGCCGGGGGCATGCTGATCGAGCCCATGTTCTCCGGAGGCACATTTTCCGGAAGCAAGTTTGCGAGCCGCGAGCGCGATCTCAGTCCGACGCTGCGGCAGTTTCTGGAATGGTCTGCCGCAGAGCCAGCGCTCACTGGCGACTCGTTGCTGGATGCCTGGATTCGCCGCGACGTTCTCCGCGCGAACTTTCTCGCGCAGATGAGAAACTATCCGATCCTGCTCTGCCCGGCGGCGGCGATTCCCGCCTTCCGTCATGGCGAACGCAGTTGGACAATTGAAGGAAAGACAGTCGAGTATCTCGACGCATGGAGTTATACGGAGTGGTTCAATCTGTTGGGCAATCCCGCGGCGGTGGTTCCGGTGAGCCATTCCGTTGCCGGTGAATTTGAGGGCCTGCCCATTGGCGTTCAAATTGTCGGCCGTCCATGGGAAGAAGAACAAGTGCTGGCCGTCGCGGCGGCGCTCGAAAAAAAATGCGGAGCCTGGAAGATTCCGCCAATCAGTTGAAGGTTTACCCTGTGTTCCTCTGTGCCCTCTGTGGTTAAATCGATAACGGAATGAATCTCCGAATTTCCGCCGTTCTTCTGCTGGCGCTGGCGGCTTCCGGCCTGCTCGCGCCCGTTGCACAGCCGAACCCGATCGAGGCCGCGCGGCTCAACAATCTGGGCTGCGCCTACATGAACCAGCAGCTCTTCGAGAAAGGATTGAAAGCCTTTCAGCGGGCGGCCGAAGCCGACCCCAAATTCGCGATCGCGCGGCTGAATCAGGGCGTCGCCTATCTGAATCTGCAGAAAGTCGATGAAGCCAAGGCCGCGCTCGAAGACGCGCTCAAGCAGGATCCGAAAAATCCAAACGCGTTATACAGCCTCGGCCTGCTCGCGAAAAATAGCGGCGACGCGCCAGCCGCGATCGATGCGTTCAAGCGTGTCACTGAGATTGATCCTAACGACGCCGACACGTGGTATTTTCTCGGCACCGCCTACGTGCAGGCCAAGCAGTTTCCGCAGGCTATCGATGCGCTGCAGCACGCGCTGAAAATCAATCCGCTGCACGCCTCCGCTGAGTTTGGATTGTCTCGCGCTTACCAGCAATCCGGTGACGTCGACCACGCCCGCGAGCATCTCAAGCGCTTTCAGTACATAACGCAAAATAAAATCGGAGCGCCCATGAGCCTGGCTTACGGTGAACAGGGCCAGTACTCGCGCGCGGTCGAGTCGCCGCAAGCGGCGCTGAAGCCTCCGGCGCAGATCAAAGTGCAGTTTGTGGATGTGACCAAGGAATCGGGGATTGTTTCGAGACCGGCTTCCGTTAGCAGCCAGGTTAAAGACGAAGGCCCGGGGTCCGGTGCCTGCTTTCTCGACTACGATGCTGACGGCAGGCTTGATCTGTTTCTGGCTGACGATGGCCCGCAGGGTGGCATGGCCCTCTACCACAACCTCGGCAATGGAAAGTTCGACGAGGTGACGAAACAAGCCGGGCTCGACTCGAGCATCCATGCCTTCAGCTGCACGGCTGGTGACTATGACAACGACGGTTTTGTCGACCTAGCCGTTAGCCGTGGTGATGGAATCTTGCTGCTGCACAACGAGAAAAGCGGAACCTTCAAGGACGTAGCCGCGGCAGCGGGCATCAAGGGCGATGGTATAGCAGGTCTTACATTCATCGACTACGACCACGACGGCGACCTTGATCTTTATGGTGCCGGCGGAATGTTGGAGTGTATGGGCAACTGTCGTGGTTCAACTGTTGTTTGGCGGAATAATGGTGACGGGTCTTTTGCGGTCGTGGATATCGGCGTTTCGATGCCACTCTTGGCGAGTGCGGCGATCGGTACCGACTACAACAATGACAGGGCGGTCGACCTGCTGGTGGCAGACTCGTCGGGCGGCACTATATTCCAAAATCCGCGCGAAGGAAAGTTCCTTCCTTCACACCCGTTTAGTCCCGTGGAAACCGGCGCCGCGAATCAGATTCCTTCTGTCCCAACCGTCGGAGTCACAGCTCTCGACTTCGACCACGACGGCTGGATGGATTTCGCATTCACCCAGATGGGTGCACCTGGTCTTACTCTATGGCACAACAATCACGGCAAGTCCTTCGAGCAAGTGAAGCTTCCCGAGACAAATTGGGTTCGCGCCTTTGGCGTCGCCGCTTTTGACTACGACAATGACGGCTGGGTCGACCTTGTCGCGGTCGGCGAAACGAAAGACGGCAAGGGCGAAGTACGGCTGTTCCGCAATCTTGGGCCGGATGGATTCAAGGACGTCACCGCCGATGTTGGCCTCGACAAGATTCATCTCGACAGCCCGCGCGCGATTATTACCGGCGACTATGACAACGACGGCGCCACCGATTTGCTCATCACGCAGAATCACGGGCCTGCCGTGCTGCTGCGCAACGTTGGCGGAAATCAGAATCACTGGATGCGGCTTGCGCTCAAGGGACTGAATGACAACAAGTCGGCCATCGGAACGAAAGTCGAAGTGTTCTCAGGCGGCAACCGGCAGAAATTTGAAATTTACGGATCGAACGGTTATCTCGGGCAGAACTCGCCATATCTGACCGTCGGCCTCGGCGAATCGAAAGAAGCTGATGTTGTGCGCATGCTCTGGCCAACCGGCGTGCTGCAGGACGAAATCAATGTCGCCGGCGACAAGCAGCAGGACATTCTCGAGATCGATCGGCGGGGCAGTTCTTGTCCGACTTTGTTTGTGTGGAATGGCGAGCGCTACGAATTTGTTGCCGACATGCTGGGCGCGGGCGTGGTCGGCCACTGGATCGGGCCCGGCCAGCGCGACATTCCGCGGCCAGTGGAGTGGATCAAGATCGATCGCAACATGATTCGGGAGAGACAGGGTCAGAGTCAAGATTCCCACCCTGTCGCAAAAAGCGCGACCAGGGTGGGGCACCCTCAGACTTTTTACCCGCGCATTTCGCCAACGACTAACGACCAACGACCAACGGCGACTCTCAGTTTCCGCTTCATGGAACCGCTGGAGGAAGCTGTCTATCTCGATCAAGTGCGATTGCTGGCGGTCGACCACCGCGCTGATGTCGACGTTTATCCCAACGAATATTTCGCGTCGAATCCGCCGTATCCGCGGTTCAAAGTTGTGCTGAGTACGAGCAAAGACGCGCGTCCGCCGGCAGGGGCCTGGGATGAGCACGGTCACGAGGTGCTTCCCGATCTGCTGGCGCATCGGTATTTCGGCGATTTCGAACTGACGCACTTCCTCGGTTTTGCCAAGCCGCACAGCCTCACGCTCGATCTGGGTGAGGATTACGCGGGCGGCCCGCTGTGGCTGCTAATGCACGGCGAGGTTGAATACTTTTCGGCGAACAGTATGTATGGCGCGTCGCAGGCGGGAATTCAGGCGATCGCCCCGTATGTGGAAGCTCTGGTTCCAGATGGAAACGATGCAAACGGTAAATGGAAGCGCGTCGCCGACGACATAGGATTCCCCGCCGGCGGTCCGCGCACCATGACCGCCGATCTCACCGGCAAACTGCCGCGCGGCACGCGGAAGATTCGCATCACTACGAACCTGCAGATTTATTGGGACAGCATTCTGGTCGATCGTACTGACCAGAATTCCGGTAGTCGCAATCAAACGCGCTTGACGCCGGTTCCGCTCACGCACGCCGATCTCGAATTCCACGGGTATCCGTACAAGATCGAGGGCACACCGCCGGGGAATGTGCAGTACATTTACGAAAAGGCGAGCGCAACCGGGCCGTACACGCGACCGATGGGTACCTACACTCGCTACGGTGACGTCACGCCGCTGCTAACTACGACTGACGACAAGCTGGCAGTGTTCGGCTCGGGCGATGAGGTTCGGCTCGACTTTGATCCATCCACCTTGCCCGCGCTGCCGCACGGCTGGGTGCGGGATTATTTCTTCGCGGCCAACGGCTACGAAAAAGATATGGACTTCTACGCGGCCGAGGGCAACTTCGTCGCTCCGCTGCCGTTCCTCAGTATGGGTGAGTATCCCTACGCGCCGAAGAAATCGTTTCCGCTCGACGACGCGCACCTGAACTATCTTCTGGAATACAACACGCGGCACATGTCAGGGAACGAGCAGCGGGGATACTGGTTCGACTACGCTGAGCGAAAATGATCCACTGCAGGGTAGCAGCGAAGTAGAATTGCACATATGGCCAATATTTTTCCAGGCCGCTACAGCACTTCGATCGAAGGTCCGTTCGTAGTCTTCTTGATCGGCTTTCGCATCAACCGTCTGCTCGCTGTTGGCAAATGGCTGCCGGTAGCAAAGGCGATGCCGCCGATGCTGAAAGAGCTTTACGCCAACCCCTCGCTCGGCTTCCTGGGCGCCTTCTCCTCGCTGTACTGGCCAGGCGTCATGGTCACGCAGTATTGGCGAAGCTTCGACCACCTGGTCGACTACGCCCAGTCGCAGAACGCTGCACACCTGCCGGCGTGGAAGGCCTTCAATCAAAGCGTCGGTTCTGATGGAACGGTCGGGATTTGGCACGAGACATACCAGGTTGTCGCGGGCCGGTACGAATGCGTCTATGCCAACATGCCGCGCTTCGGTCTGGCCGTCGGAGGAACGCATGAACCGGCAACCGGGCATCTGCGTGACGCCCGTTCGCGCATGCGCGTGCCTTCGGCGAACGAATAGGCCAGCCGCCCCGCGTCAACGGGGATTGCACGCTCCTGTAAAAGCGCTTCATGAGTTCGGCTACGGAAACGTTTTAATATTGACAATTTTGCCCCGTCCATAATTCAATAGCCGGACTCATGGAAAACGCCTCCGCGCAGTCCTCTGCCCCACGGCTTCGGCGCACCCTCACGCTCTGGGATCTGATTTTTTACGGTATCGTTCTCATTCAGCCGATTGCGCCGGTACCTCTCTATGGTGTCGCCCAGAAACTTTCTGACGGGCACTTTGTCACCATCATTCTGATTGCGCTGTTCGCCATGCTGATCACTGCGGTCAGCTATGGGCGCATGGGCACGTTGTATCCGACGGCGGGGTCGGCTTATACCTACGTCGGCAAGGGGCTCAACCCGCACCTGGGATTTCTGGCGGGCTGGGCGATGATCCTCGACTACCTGTTGCAGCCGCTGATCAATACCGTCTGGATGTCGACAGCGCTCCATGAACGCTACCTGCCGCAGATTCCTTACATCGTTTGGGCGGCGATCATTGCGGGCATCATGACGCTACTCAACCTGGCGGGCGTCAAGTCTTCGGCGCGTGCGAACAAGTTCCTGCTGGCGATCATGTCGGTAGTGGTGGCTTTCTTTGTCGTGCTGGCGATTCGCTTCCTGTATCACGGGCAAGGCTGGGCCGGGCTGCTTTCAACCGAACCGTTCTATAACCCGAAGACATTTAATTCGCACAAGATTCTGACCGCGACTTCGTTTGCGGCACTCACTTACATCGGCTTTGATGGTGTAACCACGCTAGCTGAGGACGTTGAGAATCCGAAGCGAAACATTCTGCTGGCCGTGGTGCTGACCTGCATCTTTGCCGGCGTGTGCAGCGGCTTTGAGGCCTACCTGGGTGCGCGCGTGTGGCCGGACTGGCGGACGTTTCCTAACCTCGAAACCGCCTTCATGGATATCTGCAGCCGGGTGGGAGGAGTTTTCCTGTTCAACGCCATGGGCGCGATCCTGATTGTGGCGGCTTTCGGTAGCGGGCTGACCGGTACGCTGGGCGCGGCGCGGCTGCTGTTTGGCATGGGACGCGACAACGTGCTGCCGCGAAAATTCTTTGGCTACCTGAAGCCGGGAACGAGCACTCCGACTTACAACATTCTTCTGATCGGAGGATTGGCTTTCATTGGCGCGGTGCTGCTCAACTACATTGGCAGCGCTTACGAGCACGCCGGCGAGTTACTCAACTTTGGAGCGTTTCTCGCGTTCATGGGCGTGAACTTCGCCTGCTTCTGGCAGTTTTCCGTGACGGCTAAAGAAGGTTACAAGCGCAACCTGTTGCGCGATGCGATTCTGCCGATTCTTGGCTTCCTTTTCTGTCTTGTGATCTGGCTCAATTTGAACATCATCGCCAAAACTGTGGGCGGCATCTGGTTCGCCGTTGGACTGCTGTATGTGGGATACAAGACGAACTGGTTCCGCTCGGCGCCGGTCATGATTGATTTCAGCGATTCGTAATGCGGTCTCTTGATCGTCGATACAATGAGCGGATCAAGCGGCGTGGTTCGACGAATCTGCGAAGTAGCGGCCTGGAGTGATCCCCAGAGTCTTGCGGAACATGGCGATGAAGGCGCTGGGAGTGCTGTACCCGGCCTCAAGCGCGGCGTGTGTGATTTTCTCGCCGGCGGCGAGCAGTTGCAGCGAACGCATCAGGCGCAGTTGCTGTCTCCATTTCCCCAGCGTCAGGTTAGTTTCCACCTGGAAAATCCTCTCGATTGTTCTCTTGCTCGCGCCGACCTGTTTGCAAAGGCCTTCGAGCGCGCTCTGGTCGCTCGGATCGCGAAACAGAGCTTCAGCCACGCGAGCCGCGCGCGGATCGGATGGAGTCGGAAGCTGCAGGGGAACGGACCGAACCGTTTCTAGTTGATCCACGATGAAATCGATGAGGCGAGATTGGGTACGCGTCCGCCGGCTTAGCGTGGGGAAGCGGCAGGCGTGCAGGATGAGTTCCTGCAGAAGCGGCGAAACATTTACCACACAGCACGCCCTGGGAAGGCAGGCGACCATTCGCGGTCGCAGATAGAGCGTGCGCATGGAGACCGCCCCCGCCATGACGATGCTGTGCGGAGTGCGGGCCGGAATCCAGACGGCCCGCTGCGCCGGAACGACCCAGGTTCCTTCGCTGGTGCGCACCGTCATTACGCCGCGACAGGCGTAGACCAGTTGATCTTCCTGGTGAGAGTGTTCGGGTATGGCGTGACCATGCTGAAAGTCGTATGTCAGCGTGGTTACGGGGGAGGGAAGTCTGGGGCACGATCGCGCGCGTTGTCGTATTCTCGACATTTGTTGTCACAATAGCGAAAGATCGGAATCGGATCAAGCTGTAGTGTTTGGCACAGCGCGAACTGTTCTGCGCCACGGGGGATTGAATGCTGGGTTCTACGAATATAGTTGCGTTCGTTCCGATCAAAGATTCGGCCAAGGCCAGAGCGTTTTACGAGGGCGTGCTGGGCCTGCGCTTTCTGAAAGATGACGGCTTTGCATTAGTCTTTGACGCCAACGGAATCATGGTGCGCATGGCCAAGGTGCAGCAGTTCACGCCCATGCCGTTCACGATCCTCGGATGGCAGGTAATGGAAATCGAGAAGGCCGTGCGAGAGCTTCAGGGCAAGGGAGTGAACTTCGAGCGTTTTGGGTTCTTCAAGCAGGACGAATTGGGAATCTGGACCGCGCCCACAGGCGATAAAGTGGCGTGGTTCAAGGATCCGGACGGAAGTATGCTTTCGGTTTCCGCGCACGGGTAGGCGATTGAGTGGTCGGGCGAGTGGGTGATTGAGCGATTGCCGAATCACTCAATGACTCAATGGCTAAATCACCCAATGACTCAAGCACTTACCGTCTCAATCGAGCTTTCGCTCTGCGATCGCCCTCGCTCGTTCCCTGCGCTCAAATCTAGAGGAAGTGATCACTCCCTACAACGGTGCAAGCCCCGGGTCATCCAAGGTGACCTATCTTAAGCACCCTGCGCGTCAGATGTCCCCTTATTCCTCGCTCGCATGGGGAGGGTGCGGGGGCCGCGTGTTTCCTAGGACAGGCGCGGCTGAACATCCGGTCCTTGCATGGTCCACATTAGACAGGGTGGAAGTCTCAGGAAAGGTTGTTCGTCACATGGAGCAGAATTAAGTTGTGGAAAAGTCTGGCGCTGGCGCGTTGGACAGAGCAGTGGTGGGACAGCCGAGGGCGGCTGTCCCCACATGAGCATTCTTGTCGAATTGCGCTACTCCACGTTCCAGCCGATGATTTCTACCGCCGGCTTTGTCGCGCCTAGCTCGCTGGCGCGATACGTAGCGGTGACCTCACGCTTCTCTGCGGGCAGCAGTGAGATGTAATTGTCTTGCCAGACGACCGGCAGAATTTCTTCGCCCTTGGGACCTTTGTCGACTTTCAGGCGAATGAAGAATGCCAGGCTCTTGCTGGGATTCTCGATCGTCACGTGGGTCACTTCGTCTTCTCCCGTGCGCTCGCTGTGGTCGGCCACCTTGAGCTTAACTTTGGGCAATTGTGAAATCGCGGTGTAGTCCGCGTAGGATTCGGTGGGCGTCATCCACCAGTTGGTCTTGGCCCAGTCCAAGGTTTCGGGTTTGGTCGAGAGCCAGTAGAAATTCGAGCCTACCAGTTTGCCCGCGGAATCTTCGAGGCGCAGAGAGAGGAAATAGGTTGGGCTCAATCCCGTGACGTCGGGCAGTGCGAAAATCTTCGCAGTGCTGTCGGCGCCGGCGTCGACCGGATTTTCCTGTGAGAATTTCTCGGTCATGTCGAGGTTGTAGATTTTGGTTGAGAGCTTCAACCCCTTCGCATCTTCATACTGGCTGCTGACCAGCCAGATGGAGTGATCGTCGTAGCCGTAGACCGGATGCAGCGCTTCCATGGCGCGCTTGGCGCCGAAATAGCCGCCGCCAGGGCGGAGATAATAGTCGTAGAGGTGCCAGATCATGGAAGGCCAGGCATTGTTGAGCATCCATTGAATCACGCCCGTCGCCTGGTACTTGTTACGGCTGTAGGCCTCGTACATGGCGCGCACGCCTTCGTAAGTCTGCATCTGCGATCTTGTGGCGAAGTCTTCCACGTTGTCGGACTTGCCGTAGCGGCTGGTGAGCGCATCGGTGAAGACGCCGATGGTTTTGAACTCTCCGCCGCCGCCGTGGTAATTCCAGAAATCGTCGATCGGCCACATATGGTCTTTGCCCACCATGGCGCGGATGCTTTCCACGGGCGGAGGGGCCGGTCCCATGCTGGTCTCGGTGTTGAAGCCGTAGGCGCCGCCGCAGCCGCCCGGGTTGCACTCCTTGCGGCCGGGCTGGCCCTGCGGCGTGTCGACCTCCCAATAGCTGGGAGCTATATATTCGTAGGGACCGGTCATCTTCACGCCGCTGGCGCCGGTGACGCTGGTTTCTTTTCCAGTGGCCGACGAAACGACCGGATTTGGCCAGAATAATTCCTTCTCGACGTCGAGATACATCTGTTCGACATCGGGCGGCGGCGCGTTGTCGCTGCCGTTCAGCCACATGACCAGGCTCGGATGGCTGCGCAGCCGGTAGATCTGGTCGCGCAGAGATTGTTTGGCAATTTCGAAATCCTGCGGCTTCCAGCGCGGCCAGCGCTCCCAGAAATCGCAGCAGCACCAGCCGGCCATGACGAGAATTCCCTGGTGGTCGGCGAGGTCGAAGAATTCCGGGACTTCAAGTTTGCCTTCCAGTCGGATGGTGTTGAGTCCCATGTCGCGGACGTAACGGAATTCATCGTGCAGGCGCTGCGAGTTTTCGCGCAGCATCAAGTCGGGCGTCCAGCCACCGCCGCGGATCAGAATGTTCTTGCCGTTGATGTGGAAGGCACGTCCGCCAACGGAGTTCAAGTCAGAGGTGATTTCGCGGATGCCGAACTCGGAAGTCGCATGATCGCTGACCGCGCCGTTCGTCTCGAACTCCAACTTCAACGGATAGAGATTCGGCTTGCCCATCTGTGCCGGCCACCATAGCCGCGGGTTCGCGAAGACGAGTTGCGAGAATTGCTCGGGCGTGAAGGTGACATCTTTCGATTCGTTGGGTGCGAATTCGACGTCCTGCTCGAACTTTACATTTTCGATTTCGCCTTTAAGCTTGCCCTTCACTGGCTGACCAGTGCCGTTCTTCAGTTGCACGGTCACGGTCAGCCGCGCGCTGTCGTTCGCCGGGAGGTTCAGCTTCGATACGACCGTGGGATAGCGCAGCGCTACCGGACCGCTGGTGGTGAGATAGACCTCGCGCCACAGGCCCATGTCTTTGTCGGGCGGCGCGGGATTCCAGTCGACGAAGGTGATGGCGAGATCGTGGTCGGTGGGCGAAAAAATCTGCACCGCGAGGACGTTTTCCGCGCCGGGCTTGGCCGCGCTGGTGATGTTGAATTCGTAAGTGCGCCAGGCGCCGGCCACGTCGTCAGATTTCGCGATCTGTTTTCCGTTGAGCCAAAGGTTGGCGCGATAGTTGATGCCCTTGAAATTGAGCCAGATCGTTTTCCCTTTGTAAGAATCCGGAACCGCGAATGCCTTGCGATACCACCACGAAACCGCGTAAGGACTTTCCGGCGCCATCGGGATACTCGAGAAGTTGCCGCCGATGGGGTAATCCACGCCGGCGAAACTGCGCAGGTTCATGCCGAAGAGCGGATCGGGGAAAGTTTTGTCTTTCACCAACGCGGCGACCACGGTCGTGGGCACGGTTGCTGTGTGCCAGCCGGTGGTTGCGAATCCGGTGGTCGAAATCACTTCACCTTTGGCTTCGACCTTGGCCGAAGTTTGCAACGACCAGCCTTCGCGTAGAGGCAGTCTGCTTTCCGTCGGGGCTTTAGTTTGAGCGAGAAGGAATGAAACCATTAGAAAGTGAGCCAGTGTGGCGCAGACTGCCAGCCGCTTGCCTGAGATCATGATGCTCCTGTCGACTGCGGTTCGGGTATGTTGGGGACGAATGAGCATGTTCGCACAAACGCCCGGAGAATGGATATCACTTCTATTAATTCGTTTCAATAGCGGAGTTGTGGAGAAAGCCGGGTGGCTCGGTTACACGGTGAAAATCCCCACTTCTCTCAAAATCCGGGAGAAGCGGGGCACCCTGCGGGCAGGCGTTCACCGGACTCGAAACGGAGCTTGGTTTATAATCATCAATTCGCCTTTCTACTCTGGAGTGACAAGAAGATGATTCGATTTTTGCAGACCCCCGGACCACTGAAGAAGTATTTCCTTGGCGGATTGCTCCTGCTCATCTGCCTTTCCATGGTGTGGTATCTGGTCCCGAGCAGTGGAAACTCCGGCTATAGCTTCGGCGCCCCTACTAAGGGAGTGGTTGCCCAGGTGGAGGGCTCCGATATTACCGCCGACCAGGTTCGCGATACGGCGCGGCAGATGCTGCAGCAGCAGATGCCCCAGGGCGGGGCGAACATGAGCATGCTGCTGCCGTTTTTTGCCCAGCGCGCGGCGGAGCAACTCATTACCCGGCAGGCGTTAGTAGCTGAAGCCCGCCGCATGGGGTTGCGCGTGACACCCGATGAGGTGAGAGATGAACTGCAGCACGGCAAATACGCGGCTACGTTCTTTCCGGGCGGCAATTTCATCGGCGAGCAGGAGTACGAAGGCATGCTGCAGCAGGCGAATTATACTCCCGCCAAGTTCGAAGAGTTGGTGGGCAACGACATCCTGCTGAGCAAGCTGCAGGCGCTGATCGCGGGCGGAGCCAGCGTGAGCGAGTCGGCGATTCGCAACGATTTCATCAAGCAGAATTCCAAGGTCAAATTCGATTACGCTGTGTTGAAGCAGGACGATCTGCGGAAGGGGCTGCATCCCACCGACGAAGAATTGAAGGCCTATTACGACGCCCACAAGGCGGCGTATGCCAATTCGGTTCCCGAAAAACGCAAGGTCAAATATGCGGTGATCGAAACCGGCAAGGCCGAAGCGGGAGTGCAGGTGACGCAGGATGACCTGCGCACCTACTACGATCAGCATGGCGAAGAGTATCGGGTTCCGGAGCAGGTGAAGGTGAGCCACATCTGGATCAAGATGCCGGTTCCCGGAGACGACGGCAAGATTGACGACAAGAAGGTGGCTGAGGCGCAGCATCGTGCCGACGATCTGCTGAAGCAGGTCAGAAGCGGAGCCAAGTTCGACGACCTCGCGAAGAAATATTCCGAAGATCCGGGCAGCGCCAATGTGGGTGGTTCGTTGGGTTGGATCGGCCGGGGGCAGGCGACGCCTGAGTTTGAGAAGGTCACTTTCTCGCTGCCCAAGGGGCAGATCAGCGACGTGGTCAAGAGCAGCGACGGCTTCCACATCATCCGCGTGGACGATAAGCAGGATGCGCATGTGAAGCCGCTCGACGAAATGAAGAGTGTAATCGAGCCGATCGTCAAGCATCAGAAAGCGCAGGCGGCGGCGCAAAAGCAGGCGGAGGATTTGCTGAAGCAGGCGACGGCGCAGGGATTGGACGCGGCGGCGGCGGCGCAGGGAGTTCCGGTCATCACCTCGGATTTCTTCGGCCGAAAAGATTTGCTGCCGGGACTGGGGCCGGCGACGCAGTTCATGGACGCGGTGTTCAGCGCTACGGAGAAATCGCCGCCGGATGTGGCTCCGGCTTCGCAGGGAATCGTTGTGTTTCAGTTGCTTGCGGTGAAACCGGCCTCCACGCCGACGTTTGAAGAGATTCGCAGCAAGGTGGAGGAAGAATTTAAGAACGAGCGGTCTTCCGTTCTGCTCTCGCAAAAAATTCAGGAGCTGTCGGATCGCGCCAAGGCCGAGCACGATCTGAAGCGGGCGGCGAAGGAACTGGGTGCGACCATGAAGACCAGCGATCTGGTTCTTCCCGACGGCCAGGTTCCGGATGTGGGGTCGCTGACCGGCCAGGCGGCGGTAGCTTTCACCATGAAGCCGGGCGAGATCAGCGGCCCGATCAATAGCGGTTCGAATGCGGTAGTGATCGAGTTGCTCGAGAATCAGAAACCCGACGAAGCCGACTATGCGGCCAAGCGCGACCAGATTCGCGATTCGCTGATGCAGGGAAAGCAGCAGGAACTTTTCGCCCTCTTCGTCTCCAGCCTGCGCGATCAGATGGAGAAGTCGGGCAAAATCAAGATCAATCAGGACGAAATGAAATTGCTCACCCGTTCGGGGAGCGAGCCGGGGATGTAGCGGCGGCAACATGTCTTTTGCTCGCGCCGCAGGCATTCTGTTGCATCCGACATCGTTGCCTTCCGGCGGCGGGATTGGCGATTTCGGCCCGTCCGCATACCAGTTCGCGGATTTTCTCGCATCGGCGCGCCAGGGAGTGTGGCAAGTCTTGCCGCTGGGGCCGCTCGGCTACGGCAACTCCCCTTATTCTTCCACTTCAGCCTTCGCGGGCAATCCGCTGCTTATCAGCCTGGAGCGGCTGAGTGAGCATGGCTGGATTGACCCGGGGAAGCTTGAAGCCGCGAAAATTCGTGGGGCGAAGATAGCCTCACCGAAGCCCGAGCCAGCGGAGGCCGACTCCTCCAAATCTGAAGGACCGCAAACCCACGCCAGCGCAGTCAACTACGAGCAGGTGTTCGCGCAGAAGATGCCGCTGTTATTTGAAGCGGGGCGGAGTTTTCTGCGCTCGGGCTCAAGCGATTCATTGCGGCGTTTTGAAACGTTTCGCGAAGCGAATGCGTGGTGGCTCGACGACTTCGTTTTGTTTGACGCGTTGCGCGCGGGAAGCAAACTGCAGTGCTGGAATCAATGGCCACGCGATCTCGCGTATCGCGAGCCGGCTGCCTTAGAGAAGGCTCGCGAAAAGTTGGCGGATGAGATCCAGATCCGAGCCGCCCTGCAATTTGCTTTCTACGAACAGTGGCGGGCGCTGCGGCGTTATTGCGCCGAGCGCGCGATTCGCATTGTGGGCGATATTGCAATTTTCGTGAATCATGACAGCGCCGACGTGTGGACGCATCGCGAATTGTTCCGGCTGGATGAAAATCTCGATCCGGAAGTTGTGGCCGGAGTGCCTCCGGATTTCTTCAGCAAGACCGGCCAGCGCTGGGGGAATCCTCTTTACCGCTGGGACGTGATGAAGGCGCAGGGATATGACTGGTGGATTCGGCGGCTCCGCTGGTCCACGCAGAACTGTGACTACATCCGCCTCGATCACTTTCGCGGATTCGATCAGTTCTGGGAGATTCCTGCCGCGGACCCGACCGCGGTCAATGGCCGGTGGGTCGATGGTCCGCGCGATGATCTGTTTCTGAAGTTGCGCGAGGCGCTGGGGGGACTGCCGTTTTTTGCCGAGGATCTGGGCTACATCACTCCGTCGGTGAACGCGCTGCGCGATCGGCTGCAGATTCCCGGTATGGCCGTGCTGCAGTTTGGTTTCGGCGACGAAGGGGCGCACATTTATCTGCCGTATCGGGCCGCGGAAAAAGTCATCTATACAGGTACGCACGACAATGACACGGTTCTGGGTTGGTGGAACTCGGGCGCGGCCGAACACGAACGCCGCAACGCCGAGTCCTACGTCGGCCGATGCGCAGACGGCATTCATTGGGGATTCATCCGCGCGGCGCAGGGATCGCCTGCGAGCCTTTCCATCGTTCCCCTGCAAGACGTGCTGGGCCTGGGCAGCGAGGCCCGCATGAATATTCCGAGCGCGCACATGGGCAACTGGCGCTGGCGTTTCGAACAGAACCAGCTTACAGGCGAACTGGCCGCGAAGCTGGCGCATCTCGCCGAATTGTGCGAGCGCGTGCCCAAGCCGTTCGCGACTCCGGCGGACGAAATCTTTTCCGCCTGATTTATCTCGCGGGCCGAATTCGAGTGTGAATACAAGGTTACAAACGGCGTTCTTTGCGCTTCTGCGCAGATCGTGTATAGAAAGTACGGGAGTGCGGCGTGAATTCGAGTGAGAACCAGCCGATCATCGAAGCGGTGGCGTTAGAGAAATCCTATCCGCAGGCCGACGGCACGCAGATTCAGGTGGTCGGTGCGACCAATCTGGTGATCGAGGCGGGGAAGATCGTCGCGCTCTTGGGACCCTCGGGCTGCGGCAAGTCGACGCTACTGCGCATGTTGACCGGCCTCTCGCGGCCTACGTCGGGAATGCTGGCCTGGCACGGCAAGCCCCTCGACGGCCAGATGCCGAACGTCTCCATCGTGTTTCAAAGCTTCGCGCTGTTTCCGTGGCTTACGGTGCTCGAAAATGTCGAGGCTCCACTCGAGGCGCGTGGCGTACCGGCGGTCGAGCGCCACAAGCGCGCCCTGCGTACTCTCGACACGGTTGGTCTTGACGGCTTTGAGACGGCGTATCCCAAGGAACTTTCGGGCGGAATGAAGCAGCGCGTAGGGTTTGCGCGCGCGCTGGTGGTCGAACCGGAGGTGCTCTTCATGGACGAGCCCTTCTCCGCGCTCGATGTGCTGACCGCCGAAAACCTGCGCGGCGAGCTTCTGGAACTCTGGCTGAACAAGAAGATGCCGACCAGCGCCATTTTCATCGTGACTCACAACATCGAAGAGGCGGTGATGCTGGCCGATCGCGTGATGGTGCTGGGGAGAAATCCGGCGCGGGTGAGGTCCGATTTCAATATTCGACTGAAGCATCCGCGGGACCGCAAGTCCGCGCGCTTTGTCGAGCTGGTCGATTACATCTACAAAGTGATGACCGAACCCGAAGTCGAACATAACCTGCCCGATGCCGAGACGACGGCCGAAATTATTTTGCCGAAGGGTGGCATTAAGAAAGACACGCTGAAGAAGCAGCAGGCGCCGATTCGCACCGCGAAATACCAGATGCTGCCCCACGCGCGCGTGGGCGGGATCGCCGGGCTGGTGGAACTGCTGCACGATCGCGGTGGGCGTGAAGATCTTTTCCGGCTGGCCGAAGAATTGGTGATGAACGTGGAAGACCTGCTTCCGATTCTGGAGGCATGCGTGCTGCTCGGTTTTGCCTGGCTGAAGGAAGGCGACGTCCAACTCACGCCGCAGGGCGCCGCTTTCGCCGAGGCTGACATTCAGCAGCGCAAGGTTTTGTTCCGGCACGCGTCCCTGGAGCATGTGACCATCCTGAAACAGATTGACAGCATTCTGAAGCGAAAGTCGGATCACGCGATCGCTGAGGAATTTTTCCACGATATTCTCGACGAGCACTTCGCCGAAGACGAGGTGCTGCGGCAGTTCGATACCGCGATGAACTGGGGCCGCTACGCGGAGATCTTCGACTATGACCGAGAGAACGCACGACTGGTGCAACCGGAACCTTCGGTGGCGGCAGATTTGCCCTCTGCCGCGAATCAGAACGCGACCGCGCCGAAGCCCTGAACGACATTTCCTGACCGCGACTTGAAGATCGACTGATAAAGATCGACCCATGAAAAATTCAGCCAGCTTCCGCGGTTTTTCGGCCTATCGCCTGTGGAGTCAACTGCCCCGGCTCGAGATTTCCTATCTTCCTGACGTTGTGATGTTTGGCGCGGCGATCGCTTTGTTCTACGGCGTGCTGGTGGTAGGGCGCACGTGGCTTGGCCCGTTCACGCCGGAAGTGGAAATCTCGCGCAGCCTGCTGGCGCTGCCGGCCTATGCCGGGTATTCGCTGCTGCGCATCACGATTGCCTACGTGTTGAGTCTCGCGTTCACGCTGGTGTATGGGTACATCGCGGCCTACAACGCGCGGGCCGAGCGCTTCATGATCCCTCTGCTCGATGTGCTGCAGTCGATTCCAGTGCTGAGTTTTCTTCCCGGTGTGATGCTCGCGATGGTGGCGCTGTTTCCCGGCCGTCAGCTTGGCGTCGAGGCCGGAGCGATCCTGCTGATCTTCACCGGGCAAGTTTGGAACATGGCCTTCAGCTTTTACGCGTCGCTGAAAAGCATTCCCAAAGAAATGCGCGAGGCGGCGAAGGTCTACCGGTTCAACTGGTGGCAGCGGTTTATACGGATGGAGCTGCCGTTTTCGGCCATTGGGCTGGTGTGGAATTCGATGATGTCGGTGGCCGGCGGATGGTTTTTTCTGATGGCCTGCGAAATGTTCGTGCTGGGCTCGCGCGACTTCCGGCTACCGGGACTTGGTTCTTACCTGCAGACCGCGGCCAGCGCGGGCGATACGCGGTCGATTCTTTGGGGCGTTGCGACCATGATCGCCGTGATCGTGCTGCTCGACCAGTTCATCTGGCGGCCGGTGATTGCGTGGGCAGAGAAATTCAAGGTCGAACAGGTCGAGAGCACGGACGCTCCGCGCTCGTGGGTGCTCAATTTAATCCAGCACTCCCGCAGTCTGGCCCGTCTTCGCGACAAGACCGTGCGCCCGCTGGGCGAGCGCATCATGCTGCATTTCTCGCGAGAGAGTTCCGGCGATGAGGCGGAGAAGCGCAAACCGTGGAAGACGTGGGTCGGAGGTCTACTCGCGCTCGTGTTGCTGATTGCGATGGGATACGGAGTGGTCCGCGTCGCAATCATTCTTGCCGGACTGCAGAAGGCGGAATTGCAGGAAGCCGGATTAGGCCTGCTGGCAACGTTTCTCCGCGTCAATCTTGCGCTGCTGATCGGCGCACTGTGGACGATTCCGGCAGGAGTTGCCATCGGCTTCAGCCCGCGGCTGGCGCGGATCGCGCAGCCCCTCGCGCAGATCGCCGCTTCGGTTCCGGCGACTGCGCTATTCCCGGTTGTGCTGTTACTGCTGATTGGCGTGGGCGGCGGCTTAGGCGTTGGATCGATCGTGCTGCTGCTGCTAGGGACGCAGTGGTACATCCTGTTCAACGTGATCGCGGGGGCGATCGCGATTCCGACTGACTTGAAAGAATGTTGTTCGGTCTTCCGTATCGGAGGGCTACAGCGCTGGAAGAAATTGATCCTGCCAGGAATTTTCCCCTATCTGATTACGGGACTGGTGACGGCTTCTGGCGGTGCGTGGAATGCCAGCATCGTCGCCGAATATTTTCACTTCAAGGGGCACATCTATACCACGACCGGATTGGGAGCGACAATTTCGCAAGCCACCGACGCCGGGAATTTCGATCTGTTGCTCGCCGCAACAATGATGATGGCGGCGACCGTGGTGACGATCAATCGCCTGGTGTGGCGCAGACTCTATGCCCTGGCCGAAACGCGTTTTCGCCTCGAAAACTAGCTGCGTTTCTCGTTCTATCCTACGCACGTAGTTACCAGTGGTTACTTTCGGGTTTACCCAACCCATATTTCATCAGGTTTTAACTTGCGCTTCACGCTGGCGAAAGCTTATTGCGCTATTAGTGTGAAATGGCCTCAGATCAGGCGCGCGGGGATTCATCCGAACAAGACGTGTTGGCGCGCGTCACCGAGTTTCCCGGATTTGCCGCGAAATTTGCACCGGTAGACAAAGTTCGCGATCTCTACCGGCGCGTGCAGCAGTCGCCGGACGGATTTCACCTGGAGAATCTGCTCGCTGAGATGCGAGTTCGGCTGCGCGTGGATGCGGCCGATCAGGAGCGAATTCCTGCCAGCGGCGCGGTTGTGGTCGTGGCCAATCATCCTCACGGAATTCTCGACGGCGCAATTCTCACTGTGCTGTTGACGCGCGTGCGGCCCGATGTGAAAGTGCTCACCAACTCTTTGCTGGGCGACGTGCCCGAACTCAATCGACACTGCATTTTCGTCGACCCTTTTCAGACTGACCGGTCCCGGGAAGCAAATCGGCGCGCGCTCCGCGAGGCGCTTGCATGGTTGCAGCGCGGCGGAATGCTCGCGATTTTTCCATCTGGCGAAGTCTCACACTGGCAGATGCCCGCCGGACAGATTGCCGACCCAGAGTGGCACGAAACAGCCGTGCGCCTGATTCGACGCAGCGGAGCGTCGGTGCTGCCCGTGTATCTCTGCGGGCACAACAGCGTCGGTTTTCAACTACTGGGCATGGTTCACCCCAGGCTGCGCACGGCATTTCTGCTAAGAGAGTTTCTGCAGCAGGAAGGCAAGACGGTGGAAGTGCGCGTGGGCAGCGAGATTTCGAACGAGGCCGCGACTGCGATTCGGGGCGATGGGGAAGCGATCGCGTATCTGCGCTCGCGCACTTATTTGCTCGCGCGCCGCAGCACGGCAGAAGTGTCGTGGCCCGAGATACTGCGATCGCGGGTGGCCGCGACGATGCAGGAGCCCTTGGCGGCCGCGGAAAGCCCGATTGTGCTGGCGGAGGAAGTGGAGAGACTCCCCGAAGAGCGTTGCCTGGTGCGCAACGGAGACTTGGCCGTCTACCTGGCTGGCGCGAGCGAGGTGCCGCACCTGTTGCGCGAAATCGGACGTTTGCGCGAAGTGACTTTTCGCCAGGCCGGCGAAGGCACGGGTAAGAGTCGCGACCTCGACCGCTTTGACGACTACTACTCGCACCTGCTGCTTTGGCACCACACCAAGCGCGAACTGGTTGGAGCTTATCGCGCAGGCAATACGGCGGAGATTCTGGCGGAACACGGAATCGACGGGCTCTATACCAGCACACTCTTCCGCTACAACGAGAAAATCTTTCAAAAACTGGGACCGGCGCTGGAACTGGGGCGGTCGTTTGTGCGGCCGGAATATCAGCGGCAGTACGCGCCGCTTCTCCTGCTGTGGAAGGGAATTGCGCGGCTGGTTGCGATGAGGCCGGATGTGCCGGTGCTGTTTGGCGCGGTCAGCATCAGCAACGATTACAGCGAGTCGTCGCGGGAGATGATTTGCCGGTTTTTTGAGGCGCGCATGCACGAGGACGAACTGGCAGGATTGGTCGAACCGCGGCGGCCGTTTCGCCCGAATCCATTGCGGCGTTGGGACTGCCGCGGCATGTGCCACGTGCTGCGCGATCTGGACGAACTCTCGCGGCCGATTGCCGACGTGGAAGCCGACGGCAAGGGCTTGCCGATTCTTCTGCGGCAGTATGCCAAGATCGGCGGAAAGCTGCTGGGCTTCAACGTGGACCGGAAATTCTCGAATGCGCTCGACGGGCTCGTAGTTGTGGACCTGCGCGAGACCGACTCTGCCGTGCTGGAGCGTTACATGGGACGCGAGGCTGCGGGGAAGTTCCGTCAGGCGCATGCGCGAGCGCGCTGAGCGTCACTCTGAACGGCTGCTTTGAACGCTCCTCAATTCGCGGGTCGCAGCCTGGTTGCCGCAGTCGGCAGGATGCAGGCCTGCTCCGCATCTTTCAGTGCTTCCTCAAGCTTTCCGCCCAGAACCGAGAGTTCGTCTTTGCTCATCAATTCCTGCAGGCGCTGAAAGAGTTGGCGTTCCTCTGTGCGAATGTGGGCCGAGAGACGTCGCGCGAGCGTGAGCAAGTCTGCAGCAGAAACGCTGCTCGCCTCAGCCGCAGCGAACCGGTCGCGCAGCCAGAGATGATCGCTCTCTAGTTGATCGATCAACGCGGCCAGCTCCCGGAATTCGCGCGCAGCAGGGAACAGGACCAGCTCTTCCGCCGCGAAATGAATCCTGATTTCCTGCTCGAAGTGCTGCACGACTTCCGCACGCCACGCTTCCAAATCAACGGTGGCGATCGGCTGCGCCCGATCAATCCGCACACACAGGGCCAGCGCGCGCTGGTGCTGATGAGAGAGCGGGATCAAGTTTTTATCGCGCAGCATGGGGCGTCAGCGTGGTGATCAGCGTAGTCATCAACAGTGAGGCATCCTGGTCCGCTCGCGCCGGGGTAGCGGCGATTCTTAGGTCAAGGTTACTGCCGGAGCGGGTTCAACCGACGGCCGCAGCGTGAGCCAGTCGGTGCGAACCCGCTCCCACTCCTGAATCAGCATGCCATTGGCTTCGAAGAAGCTGCGAATGCGATAGCGTTCCCATCCCGCGACCTCTTCGAGAATCGGCGCCAGCACGGCCAGCGCGCTGGAACTCAACACCGTCCGCTTGGCGATCTGCGAAACATGTTGCGACTCAGACACCGCAATGGTCAGGCCGTCGCGCGCGTTGATGTGCAGCATCACGTGAATGTCGGAGCTGCCGTCACCGGTATAGATGACATGATCGGGGCCGGCGATCTGCTGCTCGAGCAGGCGATCGAGAACCGCGACCTTGCCGTAGCCCGCGGTCGCGCGCACGATCGTATCGATCTCCCCCGAGGGCTTGTATTTGAACTCGGTGCCAAAAATATGATCGGGCGGCACGATATCTTCGAGCGCCGAAAGAATCACTTCCACCGGAGCAGCCGAGAGCACATAAAAATCAAACTGGTGACCGTCGATACCGCTCTGCAGAATCTGATAGAGCAGCTTGATCTCGCCTTTCAGGCGGATGCGCTTGCCGACCTCGTGCAGATGTTCTTTGCGAACCTTGGCCTTGAATTCAGGATCGTGCAGCAGCAGATAGGCAAGCTCGGCGCCCTGCTGCACCAGGTTGATCTTGGCCATCCCCTTGGCCTTGCGCTCGAACTCCTCGGTCGGGATGCCGACCAGTTCGGCCAGCACGTAGCCGGAGTCGTTGAAGGTCAGTGTCTGATCGAAATCACTGGCGAAAATGTAGCGTCTTAGAGCGTTGTCTGCCATATGACAATTCGATTCACGGGAGCACTCAGTGGACCATAAAAAGAATTGATTGCGATTATATGCCGGTCCGGTTAAGTCATTGTGAATAAAGAAACGAAAGGAAATATGCGGCGATATTCCTGATTCGAGCCTTCGGCGGATTTGTTTTTCTTTCGCGATCTTTGCGGCTTTTCTTAGCGACATTCGCGGTTAAGAGCTTCTTTGACGCCGGCTGTAAAAAAGCCTTTAACCGCTAAGTTCGCCAAGAGAAACCGCAAAGATCGCCAAGGGTGCAGTACAGCAGGATGTCGCCCAGTCGTCTCCAAGCACTGAGTGATGAACCGATGCCGTCGTCTTTACTAAATAAGCGCCCGCGTCCACAATAAGAAGTTCGGCCAGGCTGCCCGGCCACGGATGCAGCCGACCTGAGACCGATCCTGGTCTCAACCGAACCCAGGAGCCTTCATGCCAGCGACAGGTGAACTTATCCGTTCCATGAATTACGTCGACGACATTACCGCCACGTTGCGCCGACTCTGCCTTTACATCCCCAGCATGAACGCCGAGGAGCGGAAGCGCCTGGCTGAATATTTGCGCGCGGCCGGTACGGCACTCAACGACGCGCTCGCGGACCTGGAGAAGGCGGGCTAGCGCGTGTCGCAGGTGAACACGATTGCCGTAATCGGCGCTGGAACCATGGGCCGCGGCATCGCACACGCCACCGCGCTGGGCGGTTATCGCACCATCCTGGAAGATCTCGTGCCGGCGGCGCTGCGCAAGGCCGAGACGGAGATTCGCGCCAATCTCGACAAGGCGGTCGAGCTTGGCAAGGTAAGCGCGCCCGATGCGGATTCTGCCTTCCGACGCGTCGAGTACGCAGGTTCCGTCGAAGAAGCGGCGCGCGAGGCGGACCTCGTCATCGAAGCCGTTCCCGAAGAGATGGAGTCGAAGATCGAAATCTTCACGCTCCTCGACAAGATTTGCCGTCCCACCACCATGCTGGCCTCGAACACGTCATCGCTGAGCGTGACCGAGATTGCAAGCGTGACCTACCGTGCGAAGAAATGCGTAGGCATGCATTTCTTCAATCCCGTGCACAAGATGAAGCTGCTCGAGATTGTGCGGGCGCTCGAAACCGACGACGACACACTGGCCACCGTGGTCGAGGTCGGCAAGCGCATGGGCAAAGAAGTTGTCGTGATCAAAGAATCGCCGGGCTTCATTACCAGCCGCATCAACGCCATGATCGGCAACGAGGCGTTCTACATGCTGCAGGAAGGCGTCGCTTCGGCGGCGGATATCGACAAGGCGCTGAAGCTGGGACTCAATCATCCCATGGGGCCGTTCGAACTGGTGGACCTGGTTGGGCTCGACACGCGGCTGAACATTCTCGAGTATCTGTACAAGTCGCTGGGGGAGAAATACCGTCCGGCGCCGCTGCTGGTGCAGTACGTGAAGGCTGGCAGGCTGGGGCGGAAGTCGGGGCGCGGCGTGTACGAGTATCCGGAAGCGCCCGCATCTTCGAAGTAGTTGTCATCCTGAGCGGAGTGGCGAGCCGCGGATCGACTCGCTACGTAGTCGAAGGATCCCTTGCATCTCAACGTCCGGAGTGGCCCTTCAGGGAACTTCTGTTGGCTCGGGAAGTCAGCGGGGTCGTCCAAAGCTCAAGCCAGCGAGATACGAAACTTTTTCCGGGCCTATTCCTTTGCTCGCAATCAGGACGTGAAAACTCTCTCCCATGCCGGCGGGAGTGACCAGATGCTTGAGCTGTAATGCGACCTTGGCGCGCTCCTGCGGCAAGCGGCACTCTTCGAAGGCGTCGGCAAATTGGTTGGCCTCGCCGATGCCCATCAGGAATTGGGATTGCGTGATGAGTTTCTGCGTTTGCATGCCGTGCTCTTGCGCGACCGCCGCCAGCGCGGTGAAGTTTACGTCGGCTGTGATGTCTTGTTCTCCGGGAGCTTCGTAAGGACTAGCACTTACCGAATGCTGGCGGATCGCTTTCAGCGTTCCGCGGTGGCGGCCAGCGAGTTGCTCTTCGCGGGTGTAGCCATAGTCGATGACGACGAGGAATCCGCGATTCATGAGTCGGGTAACGTCGCGCATGTACTCTTGCGCGATGAGCGGAACCTCGACGCGCTCGCCGGGTTCGGGATGGATTGAGTAACGATCGAGGAATTCGAGTTCTTCGGGCGACGCGGGTGCCCAGACTTCCGCAAGGCGGCCGTCGCGGGCGACGATGCGGAGAGAGCCTTGATGGCTCAGAATTTCGACCGGCAAAGCATCGAAGAATTCATTGGCAAAGATGATTGCGTGAGCTTCCGGGCTCGCTGTTGTCGGCGACGGCTTCTTTCGCCCCTCCGGGGCTGGCTCATCGTGAGCCTCTAATCCACGGCTTGCGCCGTGGGCTTTACTCTGTAGCCGCTCCGCGGCTGGCGTGTCGCCGAGATCCGGCGGCGCGAGCTCCGCCTTTCCTGACTCAAGGTGACGCGCCAGGGTCTGCACGATTCGCTTGCGCAACGCGGGCGAGCGCTCCACGAGAACATAGCGCACGGCGCGAAAGAAATCTGGAAATTTCTTTTCTGACCAGTCCAGAACATCCTGCGCGAATAGTCCGCGCCCGGGGCCTAGTTCTTTCAGCGCGATGCGGGCGGGTGAGCCGAGCGCGCGCCACATTTCGTCGAACTGCCGCGCTAGCAGACGGCCGAAGACGGCGTGGACGTCGCTGGAAGTGTAGAAGTCTCCGGCCTTGCCGAATTGCTCGGCGTTGTGCAAGTAGTAGCCGAGTTCGTTGTCGTAGAGGCACAGCTCCATGTAACGCGAGAAGGGAATCGGGCCATGGTCGCGGATTTCCTGCTCGATTTTGTGGCGGAGGGTCATGGACACAAAACATACTAGTGTAGCCGAGGGCTGCAGCCCGATACTGCCGGACCGCCGAGGGCGGCTGTCCCCACACGATCGTTGCTAGAGTCCGCTGCGCTGGCGGTCGGCGCGGTCTTGTGGCGTACGGATGAACATTCCCATGAAGTAGTCGTGCAGCGCGTCGAACAGTTGGCGCTGGAAGCTCCATTCGAACTGTGGGTGGTCCAGGTCGCGCGGGTGCAGATCGAAATAATAAGTATGGACGGGGATCGACTTATCTTTGAACTCGATGATGATCTCGACTCCCTCGCCCTTGGCACGCGCGGAAAAGTTCAGTAGTGGATGTTCGTACAGGTGAAGTTGGGTAAGGACGCGGTCGAGGCGCGGGTTCGAGACTTCGGGCATCCCGCGATTCTAGTCGAAGGCAAAAGAAATTCACTAAAGGGGGATACAAGGGACGGCTATTCGTAGCGCAGAGCTTCGATCGGATTCAGTCGCGCGGCCTTGATGGCCGGCAGCATGCCGCTGATGATTCCGACGAAACTCAGAATTGCGGTTGACCAGATCAGCGTGGCGGAATCGATGTAGAGGTGAATGTCTCCCTCGCTCGCGTTTTCTTCGAACGCGCTCCATAGCGTGAGCGATCCGACGGACCAGGAGACCAGGTACGCGAGGATCACGCCCAACAGGCCGCCCAGCGCGGTAATCACAAGAGCCTCGGCGAGGAACTGGAAAAGAATATGCCAGCGGTGAGCGCCCAGCGCTTTCTCCACGCCGATCTCGCGCGTGCGCTGCGTGACCGAGACTAGCATGATGTTCATAAGCCCGACGCCACCGATGCCGAGGGTGAGCAGGCCGATGAAGCCGAGAAGAATCTTGATTCCGGTGGAGATCACGTTCAGATCGGCAAGATCGGCAAACACGTCGAAGACGAAGATGGCGCGCTGATCTTTGGGATTGAAGTCGTGATGAAAGGCCATCGACGCGCGCACGGCCTGCACCACTTTGGCGTGGTCTCCTTCATATTCCATGACGATTGAGCTGAGGTAATAGGTGTTGACCAGGTCGCTCATGGCGCTGTAGGGAACGTAGACGTGCTCGTTAATGTTATCGTCCCCATTCTGTACCTGATGCTTGAGCACACCGACGATCTGGTAGGAAATGCCGTCGACGCGAATGCTTTCTCCGAGCGCGTTTTGTCCCGAGAAGAGTTTCTTTTTCGCGTCCGATCCAATCACCGCAACGCGCGTGTGGGTGAAATCGTCAGCCTCGCTGAAGAAGCTGCCTTCGGCGACGTCCATTTTGCGCATGCGGCCGTAACCGGCATACACGCCACTCACGCCGTAATTTGCGCTGCGGGTGGCATAAGCGACTGCACAATTCTTGAAGGCTTCCGGGGAAACGCGCTTCAACAGCGGGACTTCCGCGCGAATGTAGTCAAGATCGTTGATCGTAAGGCGAACCTGAGTTCCGGCCTTGGTGCCGCCGGCCTGCAATTCGGTGCGGCCGGGAAAAATGAAAACCAGGTTGGTGCCGAAAGAGCGGAAGGCAGACCACAGCCCGCGCTCGAAGCCGGTGCCGTAGGCGAGCAGAAGTACAACCGTCGCGATGCCCCACGCCATCCCGAGCATGGTCAGCACGCTGCGCCGCCGATTGTGGCGGAGCGCGTTGTAGGCCTGGGTTGCGAGATCGAGGATCATAAACTCAGCTTCTAGCTGCTAGCTCTTAGCCTCTAGCTAATGCAATTTCAGATTGCAGATTTTTGATTGAAAAGCTTCGAGCTTCGAGTCGCGACCAGCTGTCAATCTGAAATCTTCAATCTGAAGCCTGAAATCTGAAATCAGCTTTACTCTTGCCGCAGCGCTTCTACCGGCGGCAACAGCGCCGCTTTTCTTGCCGGATAAAGGCCGGCTGCGATGCCTGCTATCGCTAGCGAACCGATCGCGGCCAGGGCAGACGCTGGAATAATACGCGGCGTATCGAATCCTTCGGGCGACGGCAGCATGGCTAACAAAGTCACGAATGCGGTCGCGATGGCCAGGCCAATGCCGCCGCTGAACGCGGTGAGAAACGCACCTTCAATGAAAAACTGCGTCAGGATCGCGCGATACGTCGCGCCCAGCGCCTTGCGCAGTCCGATCTCTTTCGTGCGCTCGGTGACCGACACCAGCATGATGTTGATGATTCCGATTGCGCCGAGGCCCAGCGTGACTACGCCGACGACTCCCAGGAACCAGTCCATCGCATCGAAAATTCTGCCGACGCGCTTCATGTTTTCGATCGTGTCCCAGTCTTCGAAAGCGTCGGTCAACGTGGGATTGAAGCCGTGGCGGCGGGCAATGATCCGGTGAATTTCTTCTTTGGCGTTGGCGTGCAGGTCCTTTGAAATCGGCTGATAGTTGATAAATGAAATCGCATCTTCCGAATTCGCCTTGGTCAGCGGAAAAAGATCGCGCATGGTTTCGATCGGGATAAAAATGCGCGAGTTTGTGCCGTTATTTCCGTCGCGGCCGACTTTGGCCACGACTCCAATCACATCAAAATTGACCCCATTCAGCAGGATCGTCGAGCCCACCGCCGGGCGCCCGGGAAACATGTTCTTGAGCAACTCCCAACCCACCACTGCCACGCGGCGCCGCTCGCCGTTGTCCTGGTTGTTGAACCATCGGCCGGGTTCGATGGGGACGTTGCGAATCTGGTTGTAGTCGGGCGCGACGCCAAAGACCTGGCCGTTGGTCGATCCGTAATCGCTGACCGCGCGGATGTCTTCGCGATTCAGCACCGGCGAGAGCGCGCCGACCAGTCGAGCCTCGCTCCGCACCGCCAGATAATCGTTATAGGTGAAGTAATAAGCCTGGCCCGATTGCGTGCTGCCCTCGACCGCCGGAATGCGCCCGGGAAACATAAACATGATGTTCTGTCCCAGGGTTGCGAGCTGTTTTTCCTGTCCGCTGCGGAAGCCTTCGCCGAGTCCGACCAGCAGCAGCAGGGAACCAACCCCCCACGCGATGCCAAACATGGTCAGGAACGAGCGGAGCTTATGTGCCCACAGTGTGGACAGCGACTGCCGGACAATGTCGAGAAGCATGCGCATAGCAGGTACGCAGAATCATGCCCCCACGCCTCCGGGGAGGAGCGTGGGGGCACCCGGGTAACGTTCAGGCGAGGGGTCTCAATCCCGCCTAACCATCTGATCAGAAATACGCAGCCGGGGTAAGAAAAGTTCCCTGCTGGCATTGGTTACTTAGACCGCGGAAGAAGGAAAAAGGTTAGCTGGGAGGAGGCTGTTGAAAATGTAGTGCGAAGCGTAAAGAGTTTTTGCAACGATAGTGTCCGAAGATGGACTAGTGTCCGAAGTTGGACAAGCCCGGCGCGGAACCGGAGAGCGCAAGATTTTCTCACGGGAAGAGGTAGGCCAGGTTGTCGAAACGCAGGCTCGCGCCATTCTTCAGTTCGATGACAGTGTGCGACACGGCGTCGTTCCACCCGGTTCGTATGCGACGCAGTTGCCCGGGGCGTATTGTCGAGGCTACGGCGAGCCCATTTTCCGAGCGGAGAATAACCGTGGCGTCGGACGAGCCGCCGTTGTACACGTCGATCCCGACGAAGACGCGGGGCGCGTGAAAGGTGAACTCCAGCCGTTCCTGCGCGGAGTCGGTGGGAATCAGGTTAAAGGTTCCGAACTTTCCTTCCGGTACTCCGATTGTCCACTGACCCAGCGTCCAATCCATCACGCCAGAAGGATAAGAGCCCTCCAGAGCAGTACCAGCGGCGAGGTGCGGATTGTCGAAGGTCAGGTAGAGCGGGGGCGCGCTGCCGCCGCTGCCTTGAATGTCGATGTCGCGGGCGGCGCCATGACGGATGCGCAGCACATGCGTCGCCTCGTCGAACACGAACCCCGATCCGATTGCGGGAAGAACCTGCTTTCGCGCGAGCGGCCGGCCGTTTGCCATTACGGAGATCGGTACGAAATCGAGACGCAGAACATCCGTTGATACTGAATCGAAAGTCGAGTAGGTCACCGAGCCTTTGCCGTAACTGATCTTCGTCACGACCGACGACGAACCGAGCAAGTGAGATTCGTCGTCGGGCGCCCACTCCGGCACCGCCCAAAAAGCGTCCATCAAACGGCGTGGGCCGTCGGTGAATTCGTCGGTAAACCACCATTGGTTCTCGCCCCAGGGCGCATGCGCCTTGCCGGGCAGCCCCTGAAAATAAGTGACCCAGTTGTACGAGCGAAACGCGGCTTCACGATACGCGGCGTCTCCGGTTTTGGCGAAGTAAAGCGCTTCCACCGCGGCCAGCCGCGAGGTGTGGCTGTCGCAGCATTGATTGGGCAGGTTGCAGCAGAACTCGATGCCGTTGCCTTGTTCCGTTGTGACGGTGGCTCCGTGCACGATGTACTTCGGCCACTTCGGCGTGGTCTTGACCCACTCGATCAGCTTGCGAGCGTGCTCACGCCATTGTGGATCTTTTTCCGGATGGAGGAGCACATAGCGCGCAAACTCCAGCGGAATGACCTGATTCATGTTTTCCATGCTGGGCGCGACGTCTTCGAAGTATCCGACCCAGACGTTGTTGACCAGCGGGTAAGTCTGAAACCAGAGCCAGGCCTTCTGGCGAGTGCGCGCATAGGCCGCGACATTGCCCTGCTGCAGGCGCATCAGTTCATCGAACAGCATGATCGGCTCGATCACGTTGGCGGAGTACGGCCCCATCGGCTTCTCGCCGCGCGTGGTGCCGTCTTTTGCGTAGCAGCGCACCGGCCACGGAGAATGCTCCGCATCTCCCAGTTTGTAGTTTTTTACCAGCGCATCGGCGCAGCGGATCGCCGCGAGCAGATATTTCGTGTTGCCGGTCATTTCATACAGACGCAGGTAGGCGTAGCCGTCTTCGCCGACGACGTGCGGTTCGATGTAATCCTTTCCGTGCTGGCTCCATCCGCGATAATCGGCCGCGCCGGGATCGGCCGAGGCGTAGGGGACGCCGGCCCAGGCATAGTCCGCCGGAGTCGTGCCGTGTTCCAGTTCGTAGTCGACGAAGTCTTCAAGGAAGGTCAGCGTGCGCGCGTCGCCGGTGTAGGGATAGAGGCGCTCGATGAATCCCTGCAGCATGGCGCGAAGATATCCCGTGGAATTCGCCCACTTCTGGTCGGGGATGAGTTCATAAGTCGTGCGGTCAATATCGAAGCAGCAATGGAAGTAAGGCAGACGCTGGCGATTGTACTGGTCCCAGAGAATGGTCCACTGCGAAAGCACGTGGGAAGAATAGGAGTAACCGATGTTGTCGGGCATGGGGAAAGGCAGCAGCTTTCCCTGAGCATCGAGCGCGACGGGCCGGCCCGCGATGGTGGGTTCGTCAACAACAGAGGTGACAGGAAATTTCTGCTGAGCGGAAGACGCAATGACGAGGACGGTGATGAAGCAAAAACGCAGCGCGGAGTTCTTCATGGCAGCCGGGGATGAGGATATCGCAGAAACGCAGCGAGCGCCTCCGGGGGGAGTTACCGTTGAAGAGTTAGTTAGATCCTGGAGTTCGGTTGGCAGCGATCGATGAGTGTAATGGCGGTTTTTCAACAATTACGGACTGCCGTTCTGTTGCGTTTGGGAGAAGGATCGAAAACTTCTTACTCCAAACCGAATGAACACCAGCCCCCATATGCCATAAGGAAAGGCGTTTAAGACTGCGAACGAGAGGCCCCATACTCCATAAGGAAAGTTGTTCGGTGATCCGGGGAAAGCGAAGGAGCCAGCTTCGAATCCAATATTTCGGATCAGAGCAATGAATAGGCATAGTAGAATTACCCCCCAAACCAAGACCGCAATCGAAACAGAACGCCTCTTCCGCACCTGTTGCCGATCGTGAAAATACCCCACTAAATACCAGAGAGAAGCCACAGCTAGAAGATACAAAATTTCTCCGACGCTGAATCCCAGCACGTGTGAACGTTTGAATCCCGACAAATTCAACGGGAATGTGGGAGCGTTTATGCTGCGCCAAGTCTCCCGCACATCGAGGATGGCATAGTGGAGCCTAGCGAAATGGGGAAGGCGTCGATTGCTGTCTCCGCGCAGCCACTCCATTCTGTCAGCCCAGAAAGTTAGAGTTGCCGTAACAGTGGTCTGAGCAACGCACAGCGCGATGGGGAGTCTTAGCATCGCGCCGACCATCATGACCAGGCCGCCTAAAGTTGCGAGGAACCCTAGGCAGATCAAGGAACGACCGAAAACAGTCGCGGGGGGATACGGCCTTGAGAACAAGAGTACTAGCGTCGCACTGCCTACAGCGGAAAGAATCGCGCCATATGTTCCTAGTGTCTTCACAATCACATTCTAGGAGAGTGGCTCCCACTTCCGAGCGCGACTGACGTAATCAGACCATCTACGCTCATTTGACCACCTTTGCGCTGAGCCGAGGTTCGCCGCGCGGCGGCAGCAGCACGCTAGCTCGAACCCGGCATCTTCGCTACTTCCCCAGCCTAATTTGAAGATTTTTCCTTGGGCCGCTCGTAGGCTTTCTGCAGGTACTTGCGGGCTTCTTCCAGCGCGCCGAACGTATTGTCGTTGGTTTGCAGGGCCTGGCGATATTCGTTGACGGCGCGCTCGCGCTGGCCGGTGATGTCGAAAATCTTGCCCAGTTGCAGGTGGCACCAGACTTCGGTCCAGCGCGGGTCTCCGTCGCCGTTGATCGACTGGCGATACGCGTTGGCGGAGGACTGATAATTGCGCTGCAGGAAAAAAACCTCTGCGATGCGGTAGTGGGCGAGAGAACTGTTCTTGTTGAGATCGAGCGCCTTGTTGAATTCGGCGAGTGCAGCGGATAAGTCTCCCTGCTGCTGCATGGCCTGCCCGCGCAGAATCGCGGCGCGAAGCTTCACGTCGCTCGAGTTGGTCAGGACGTGATGATCGGGATCGATCGAAATCTTTCGCGGGCGGCCGAAAGTCTCAATGGAGAACGCCGAACTTGTGCCCACCACTTCGATGCGTTTGTTCTCCGTTTTCCCGTCGGTATCAATTCTAAGATCGATGGGCATGCGGAAAAGATCGAGGTCTTGCGTGATTTCTCCGGTCACGCGGAAGCCGGGCGCCCGGTCTTCCTTGGGCTGATCCTTGGTCTCCTTGCCCTTTCCCGAGCTGCCGGCACCGCCCAGACGGTAAACCGTGTACTTGTCTTTAAATTCGGGCGCTCCCGTCGAGTCCAGCCATTGCGAGAAGAACCAGGTCAGCTGGTCGCCGTAATTCTTTTCAGCAATCTCGCGGAAGTCATCCATGTTGGCCGATTTGCCGGCATACTTGGTGGCGAACTCGCGCATGGTCTTGTTGTACTTATCTTCGCCGAGCACCCAGCGCAGCATGTGCAGGATCATCGCGCCCTTGTCGGTCGCGAGTGATTGAAATTCAGTGGAGAAAAGATCGAGCTTGCTGGCGCTCGACAGCGGCACCGTGTCATAGGCCAGCGCGCCCACTGACATATCCTTCACCGCTTCTTCCAGTCCGCCTGCGCCGGCGGCGCTCTCCACGTACATGGCCTCGGAGTAGCGCGAGAAGCCATCGCTCAGCCACCAGTCGTCGCGGGTCTCGGGACTGACCGAGACGCCCCACCACTGGTGCGCGATCGCATCCGCCAGCAGGCGATAGTTTGTCTTCTCGGTGATCGAAGGCCCGGCCAGCGCGGCGATCTGCGGCGCCCAGGCGTAAGGGACGGTATCGCCCGGCAGCTCCACGACGTTGAGTTTCTGCGAAGACGGCAGCCCGTACAGCGTGATGAAATAAGTGAACTCCTGGACCGCCGTCGTGGTGTAGGTCGGCGCCAGGCTCTGATGCGTGGGCTTGAAGTAAACGTGGAGGTCCAGGCCCGCGTCGTCGCTTTTATATTCCTGAAAAATTCCGGCGATGATTGTCCCCGGAAAGCTGGGCTTCTTCGAGACAAACGTATAGGTTTTGGTGGGAAGGACGCTGTTGGTTTTCTTCGACGCCGCCTCGCTCACCGCTTCTGTACCACTGCCGATCACGATCATGTGTGCGGGCAGAGTCACGCTGATGGTCGAAGTGAAGCGGTTCAGGCCGAAGCCGCTCACCGGAAACCACCGTCCGGCATAGAGCAGATAACTTGTGTCGTCGCCGATGTAGGCGAGCTTGAGGCCGGGAACCGGGCTGTTGTCGCCGCTTTCGAGCTGGCCTTCGTATTCGAAGGTCGACGTGGTCGACGCGTCTTTGGAGAGCCCCGCGGGCAGCAGCACGCGGACGGTCGAGTCCTGCGTAACCCGTTCGGCGGAGAGCGGCTGGTTCTTCTCGTCTAGAACCTTGGTGACGCGCAAATCGTTGTGCAATTCGAAGACGGCGACGCTCAAATCCTGCAATGCGGTGACCTTGACCTTGGCGCGTGCGGTGATCTGGTGCAGATGCGGCTCGAGTTCGGCCTCGATCTGGTAGTCGTCGACGCGCAGGCGGGCCTTCTCCGCGGCCCAGGACGGCATCGCGAGCACAATCACCAGCAGGGGCAGGAAACTCGTCAGCACGCTGAAAGAGCGCCGCAGGTCAGTGGACATTCAGGAGAATCTCCCGGAAATGATAACCCATTTCCTATGATGAAGATTCTGACGCAAAAGATGTAGGGAGCACAAGGATTGGGACCTTTTGGCTCTTAAGGGCAGATGCTAGCTTCTAGCCTCTAGCCTCTAGCTAACCCTTTCATCTCAGATGATTCCGAACCATCCCCTTAAATGTTTGTCATTCCGAACCGCTTCAGCGGTGAGGAACCTGCTTTTCCCCGCCACGTCCCGTCATCGCCAAAATGATCTCCGCGGCCCGGTCGGCCGGGTGGCGCGGGACTCCGCCGTCCGGCGACGGAGCCCGCAGCTTTGCCTTAACCCGAGCCAGACCTTCCAGCATGCGGTCGCGCGCAGCGCCGTCAGGCAGAATTTCATTCAACCGGGAGACCACATTCACGGCAGTGAAATCCCCCTGCACCAGTTCCGGAACAACTTCCTCCTCGGCAATCAGATTGACCATGGCGAAGCGTGGCACCTTCACGCGTGGCCTGCCCAGCAGATACGTTAGGGGCGAGACGCGGTAGACCATCACGAACGGGGTGTTCATCATGGCAGTTTCGACCGTCGCGGTGCCGCTGGCTACGATAGCCGCGCGCGAGTGCCACAGCGCGGGGAGGGATTCAGGAACCAGCGTGATTTTCTGCGCGCCGATGAGGTTCTCTAGAAAAGCGCGATCGAGCATAGGCGCGACCGGGAGAAGAAATTCGTAGTTCGAGGCCAGCTGCGCCGCGGACTCCAGAATTGTGGGCAGGTTCATGCGGACTTCCTTGATGCGGCTGCCGGGCATCAGCGTAATCCATTTCTTCGCTGGATCGAGGTGAAACTGTGCCGCGTAAGCAGAGCGTCCGACGGTCGGGTGCGGCAACTCGGCCAGGGGATGGCCGACGAAGGTCGCATCCACGCCGCGGTCGCGGTAGAACTTTTCTTCGAAAGGAAAGATGACCAGCGCCTTGTCGATGTAGTCGCGGATCAGCCGAACGCGCCCCTGCCGCCAGGCCCAGAACTGCGGCGCGACGTAGTAGACGGCAGGAATGCCGCGCTTCTTCATCTCCCGTGCGACACGCCAGTTAAATGCCGGAGAGTCGATGACGATGGCAAGATCGGGTCTGCGCCGGTCGGCTTCTTTGATCAGGTGCTTGTAGAGTCCCCAGATTTTCGGGAGGTGGCTGAGAATTTCTGTGATGCCGACGACAGAAAGATCCTTGGCATCGACCACGGTGTCGCAGCCTGCGCTCCGCATGCGCTCCCCGCCGACTCCGAAAAATTCAAGCTGAGGTGGCTTTGTGGAGAGAGAACTTTGCGTGGGGACAGCCGCCCCAGGCTGTCCGGCGGAGCGAAGCTCCGCGGGGTCTGGGCCGCCGCCGGCAGCCGCGGGGCTTTGCCCCGCCAGACAGCCGGAGGCGGCTGTCCCAACATGAGCTTCGGTGCGCCGCAGCGCCTCGATCAGCTGCGCCCCATATATTTCCCCCGAAGCTTCGCCAGCTGAGATCAGGATTCGCACGAGAACATTGTACTTGCCGTGCTTTGAGGGGCAGGGAAGGCCGCGTCACTCGATGCTAGTCATCGGCGCTGACGGTCGATGTCGGGATAGCGGATCCATTGGCCGCGACTTCCTGATCTTTGTACTGCAGTTGGTACAGCTTGAAGTAAATGCCGCGCTGGGCGAGCAGTTCCTGGTGGGTGCCCATTTCGCGGAGCTGGCCTTTGTGCATCACGAGGATCTTGTCGGCGCGCTGGATCGTCGAAAGCCGGTGGGCGATGATCAGCGAAGTGCGGCCTTCGACCATGTGGGCGAGCGCGTCCCGCACTCTAAATTCGGTTTCGGTGTCGACACTCGACGTGGCTTCGTCGAGAATCAGGATCTTCGGTTCGTGCGCGAGCGCCCGTGCAAACGAAATGAGCTGTTTTTGTCCGGTCGAAAGCGTCGAGCCGCGTTCGCGGACCTCTTCGTCGAATCCCTTGGGCAGGGCCCGGATGAAGTCTCCGAGATTCACGTCTTCGGCGGCCTTCGAGACGTGCGCGTCCTGAATGCGCCGGGTGCCAAGGCGAATGTTGCCGCCGATAGTGCCGCTGAACAGGAACGGATCCTGCAGCACGACGCCGAAGCGGCTGCGCAGGTCGGCGAGGTCCATCTCTTTCACATCGACGCCGTCGATGCGGACCGCGCCTTTCTGCACGTCGTAGAAACGGAGCAGGAGGGAGATCAGCGTGGTTTTGCCGGCGCCCGTGTGGCCGACTACGGCGACGGTTTCGCCGGGATCGATCGTGAAGCTTACATCGCGGAGGACCCAGTCGGGAGTTGTGCCGCTTTCGGCAAAATACGCTGCCGAGCTTTGCTCGGCTGGACGTCCGGGGCCGGCCGTCCCCACATAGTTCGTGTCGGGTTCTGGTACCTTGCTCTCATCCGGCACATCCCGATAGGCGAACCATACGTGGTCGAATTCGATTCGGCCGGGGCCGTCGGGCTTCTTTGTGACAGCGGGGGAGACGATATCTACGGGCGCGTCGAGCAGCTTGAATATCCGCTCGCTCGCCGCCATCGCGGACTGCAGAGTGTTGTACTTCTCGCTAAAGTCCATGATGGGGCGAAAAAATCGCTGGGCATAGTTGGTGAAAGCGATCAGCACACCCAGCGACGCCGCCGTCGCGACCACGTGAAAGGACACGAGCGTGTGGGGATTAAATTCGATACTTACACTCTTGGCGACGATGTTGCGGATAATATCCTGGCCGCCGAACCAGAAGACGCAGGCAATCGCAATCGCAGAAAAGAAATCAACCGTCGGATAGTACAACGCATAGGCCAGAATCGCGTCTTTGTACGCGTCCATGTGGGTGCGGTTGATTTCCGAGAATCTTTGGTGGGCCTTGCGCTCGCGGTTGAATAGCTGCAGCACAACCATGCCGCTGACGTGCTCCTGCAGATACGAGTTGATGCGGGCGATGGCGATGCGGATGCGGCGATAAGAGTCGCGCACCTTATCGCGGAAAATCTTCGTCGCAAACACGATCAATGGCAGAACGGCGAAGGTGATCAGCGCCAGCTTCCAGTTCATGCACAGCATGATGCCCAGAATGCCGGCGAGCACGAATAAGTCTTCGAAGATGGCCTCGACCTGGGATGTGAACATCTCATTCAACGCATCCACATCGGTGGTGACGCGCGTCACCAGGCGGCCCACCGGGTTGGTGTCATAAAACGCGACGTGCATGCGCTGCAGGTGGCGGAATATCTGGCTGCGCAGATCGAACATGACCTTCTGGCCGGTCCACTGGATGAAATAGGTTTTGAGGAACTCGAAGACGAAGATGAGCAACAGGAGTCCGAAATAAATGGAAGCAAGTTGGGCGATGCCGGTAAGTGGGTGAGGGCTCAGCCAGCTCCACAGGCCTGACGCCGCGCCCTTTACGGGCGCGAGATAGCGATCGACGGCAACTTTCACCAGATAGGGCGCAAGCACCTCGCAGAAAGATTTCAGGATGACCGAGCCGATGGCTACCGTCACTTGCCAGCGATACGGACGCAGGTAGGTGAGCAACCGCCGCATGAGGCGGCTGTCATAAGCTTTGCCGAGTACTTCTTCTTCCTGAGCCATTTTCTGTTCAGTTGAGCGTGCTGAGCGAACGCGCGGGAGACCGAAACGCTCTCAACAAGGGTACCCCAAATAGATGGCTGCATCAGCCGCCAGGATGGAAAAGGTTTGAAGGTGGGATAATCAGATTCGCGGCTCTTTGGTATGTATGAATCTGGGAATCTACATTTCGGTGCCGTTCTGCCGGACCAAGTGCAGTTACTGCAACTTCGCTTCCGATGTGTTTTCGCGCGCGGTGTTTGAGCTGTACGTGAATCGCGTGTGCGCGGACATTGCCAATTCAGGGAAAACCGCCGCAGAGGCAGGTGCCACGATCGAGCGGGAAGTGGACTCGATTTATCTCGGTGGTGGCACACCGACGATTCTCGACGCTGCTCAGTTGCGTCGAATCTTCGACGCAGTGCGCGATCAGTTCTCCGTTCTTCCGAATGCGGAGATTACAGTCGAGTGCGCTCCCGGCACGTTGACGCCGGAATCTCTCGATGGCCTGCTGGCCTGCGGCGTGAATCGCGTCAGCCTGGGCGTGCAGTCGTTCATCGACGCGGAAGCGGCGGCTGTCGGCCGTTTGCACAAGCGCGCGACTGTGCTGGAAGACATTGCGCGTCTGCGTGCGGCCGGTATCGCGAACATCAATGTCGATCTTATTGCCGGGCTGCCGCACCAGACTGCGGTGAGTTGGAGCACGTCGGTCGAAGAGACGATCGCGACGGGCGCTCCGCACGTGAGCGTTTATATGCTCGAAGTCGACGAAGATTCGCGCCTGGGGCGTGAGCTGATCGCGGGCGGAAAGCGCTATCATGCCCACTTCGTCCCCGACGAAGACGCTACGGCAGATTTCTATCTTGCGGGCTGCGAAAAGCTGGAAACCGCCGGCGTGAAGCAATACGAGATTTCAAACTTCTGTCGCGCGGGACTCGAATCCCGGCACAATTTAAAATACTGGACGCGGCAGCCGTATTTCGGTTTCGGAGTCGACGCTCATTCCATGCTGGCTTCCGCCTCGCCTGCAGCCGAGGCGATTCGTTTTGCTGTCCCCGATGGGTTGGAAAAGTATGTCTCCGGCTCGCCCCTACAGCGGACCGAAGTAACGTCCGAAGCCGCTTTGGAAGAAAGCTTCTTCTTGGGATTGCGACTGAATCGTGGCGTCGATCTGCGAGCGATCGCGGCGAAATACGGCACTAGGGCCGTGCAGGGGATGCTGCCCACGATCGCGCAACTGGTCGGCGATGGACTGATCGATCGAGGCGACGACTGCATTCGCCTCACCTCCCGCGGGCGGTTGCTGTCGAACGAGGTATTTCAAGCCTTCCTCGCTCCGCTTCCTGTATCAGCCAAGAGCTAGCGCGATTCGAACCACCGCGAGTCACGTAGGGGCGGACGCCCTCGTCCGCCCCGAGCGAAGCGAGTAGCAGCACCCGACTACCGAGATCCCTATCGCCCTTTGGGAGACTCAGGACGAGGCTTCCGGGCTACGCAAACCTGGGCGCCGCAGACTGAACGACTAATGGCCAGACCAGACGGTCGGTTGGCGGACGGATCGAAATGCGTGTTCTAACCAGTATTCATGCGGCTCTTAGCATGGGCGGGTTTTCCTTCCGGAGGTAACTTTGTCGCGTTCCGGCGCTGTGTTCTAATCGAAATCTCGGCCAGCAATACCGAGCGACGGCAAAGTTGCGCCTGTAACCCGCCGGAGGAATTTTGGATTTCCAACTCAACGACGAACAACTGCACTTGAAGAAGACGGTGCGTGAGTTTGCCGAGCGTGAGATCAAGCCGCACGTCATGAAGTGGGACGAGGCGGGTGAATTTCCGCTCGCGACCATCAAAGAACTGGGCAGGCTGGGGCTGCTGGGCACGATTTTTCCGCACGAGTACGGCGGCGCGGGTATGGGATACGTGGAATACGTCACCGCGATCGAGGAACTCTCTCGCGTCGACGGATCCGTCGGCATCATCGTGGCGGCGCACACCTCGCTGTGCTCGAACCACATTTTTCTCGCGGGCAACGAAGCACAGAAAAAGAAATACGTCAGCAAACTGGCCACGGGAGAATTCATCGGCGCGTGGGGACTGACCGAGCCATCGTCGGGCTCCGATGCCGGCAGTGCGCGCATGACGGCTGTACGGCGCGGCAACAATTGGATACTGAACGGCACCAAGACTTTCTGCACCAACGGCCACCACGCCGATGTGATCGTCGTGCTCGCCGTGACCGATCGCACGGCGCACACGCACGGGCTGTCGGCATTCGTCGTAGAGAAAGACACCAAGGGATTTCGTCCCGGTAAGAAAGAAAACAAGCTGGGACTGCGGGCCAGCGACACGGCTGAATTGATTTTCGAAGACTGCGTGATTCCGGCGGAAAATCTGGTCGGCGGCGAGGGCCAGGGATTTCCCGACGCCATGCGCGTGCTCGACGGCGGCCGCATCTCGATTGCCGCGCTTTCGCTGGGCATGGCCGAAGGAGCGTACGACGCGGCGCTGAAATATTCCAAGCAGCGCAAACAGTTCGGCAAGGCCATCAGCGACTTTCAGGCGATTCAGTGGAAGCTGGCTGACATGGCTACGGAGATCGATGCAGCCATGCTGCTCACCATGCGCGCCGCGTCGATGAAAGATGCCGGGATGAAGTCTACGCAGGAATCGTCGATGGCGAAGCTCTTCGCCAGCGAAGTGGCCGTAAAATGCGCCAATGAAGGCGTGCAGATTCATGGTGGCTACGGCTTCATCAAGGATTATCCCGCCGAAAAGTTTTACCGCGACGCGAAGCTCTGCACCATCGGCGAAGGCACCAGCGAAATTCAGCGGCTGGTGATTGCGCGGCAGTTGCTGCGAGACTGAGAAGTGTCCCACGCCTCGGGAAACCGGCAAGACGTGGGGTACCCGGCCTTAGTTCATGGCGACTTGCCGCGTTTATTCCTGTTTCTTCCAGCGCTGCTTTACACTGGTCGGTTGAATCCTGATTCGAATCGCGACCTGCAGACGTGGATCGACTCGCTGCGCTCGGGCGACGTCCGCGCTTTGGCGCGCGCTATCTCTACCGTTGAGAACCGGGCGCCGGGATGGTCCGAGCTGCTGAGGGCATTGTTTCCGCACAGCGGGCGGGCGCGCGTGATTGGGCTCACAGGCCCGCCGGGGGCGGGGAAGAGCACGCTGGTTGATCAGCTGGCACGGCTTTATCGAACGACAGAGAATCCCCATTCAAGCCGCAAAGAACGCGGCTTGAATGGGGCACCAGCCGCGGCTGAGAAACCTGATGACGATCGCTATACCGTCGGCATCATCGCGGTCGACCCGACCAGTCCTTACACCGGCGGAGCGATTCTCGGGGACCGCATCCGGATGCAGGAGCATTTCTCCGACCCCGGAATTTACATTCGCAGCATGGCGACTCGCGGATCGCTGGGCGGGCTGGCGCGCACTACGGCGGACGTTGCGACCGTGCTCGATGCTTCCGGGCGCGACGTGATCCTGATCGAGACGGTCGGCGTCGGACAGGATGAAGTCGACATCGTGCGCCTGGCCGACATCACGATTGTGATGCTGGTGCCGGGCATGGGCGACGATGTGCAGACCATCAAGGCCGGCATCATGGAGATCGCCGACATTTTCGTCATCAACAAGAGCGACCACGACGGCGCCGAGCGCGTCGAACGTGAAATCCGCACGCTGCAGTCACTGGGCGGTCGCCGGGACGAAGATCGGAATGATGGATGGACGCCTCCGATCGTGAAGACCATTGCCAGCGACGGAACCGGCGTGGAGAAACTCGCGGACGCGATCGCCAGCTACGAGGCTTATCTTCAGAAAGAGAACCGGGCACTGAAAAAGAGTGTTGAGAACTGGCAGGAGCGCCTGGTCGAGATGCTGCGCGATACCATGCTGGAGAAGGCCCTCGCGCAACTTGGCGAGGGGAACCTGGCGAGGCTGGCTGCGGAGGTGGCCGAGCATCGGCGCGATCCCTATACGCTGGTGGAAGAGATCGCTACGGGGCGATTTTAGATTGCAGATTTTAGATTTCAGATTGCAGATTGAACAAGAACTGCGCGCTCGCTTTGAAATCTAAAATCTAGAATCTAAAATCTGAAATCGTTCTGCCGATGCAGAAATAAAATGGACTTTAGCATCGACCATCTCGGCATTGCGGTGAAATCGCTGGCGGCGGCCAAGGCGATCTACGAGAAGCTCGGACTCACCGTTTCTCCCGAGGAGACCGTCGAGCAGGAACAGGTGCGGCTGGTGATGGTTCCGGTCGGCGAAAGCCGTCTGGAGCTTCTGGAAGCGACGTCGGAGAATTCGGCGATCGCGAAATTTATCGCGAAGCGCGGCGAGGGTTTGCATCATGTGTGCCTCAAAGTTCCGGATTTGGCCGCTGCGGTCGAACGGCTGAAGAAAGACGGGGTGCGCCTGGTGTCGGAAGAAATCAGAACTGGCGCAGGCGGGCACCGGTATGTGTTCGTGCATCCTTCAAGCACGGGCGGGGTTCTGCTCGAGTTGGTGCAGGCATAAAAGGCATCGGCCACGGATAACCCGGATCAATCGGAAGACATAAAGCCGCAAAATAAGAAATGCTTCTACTCGTTACCGACACTTCGGGCAGGCACGGCAGCGTGGCGCTGGCGCGCGCTCGCACTGAATCCTGCGAGGTGGAGATGATCGAAGCTCTTGCTCTAGAGGGCGGAAATTTTTCCGCGCTGCTGGTGCCGCAAATTGCTGCGCTGCTCGCCAAACATGGATTCAGCAGAAAAGATATTGGAGCGTTCATCGTAGTCGCGGGGCCGGGATCGTTCACTGGCCTGCGCGTTGGTTTGGCTGCGATCAAAGCGCTGGCCGAGATTCTACAGAAGCCAATCGTGCCGGTGTCTCTACTGGAGGTCGTCGCGCTCGCTGGCCAAACAACCAGCAAAACCCGGGGCAAGATGCTCGCCGCGCTCGATGCTAGCCGCGGCGATCTCTACGTTGGCGACTATGACGTTGAAGGCGAGAATTCGAGGTTGGTTAGCGAGCAACTGATGGTCAAGGATGAGTTTCTTTCGCTGGCGCGGGACGCGATTGCCGTCACGCCGGACGAGGCTCTGGCCGTGTCGGCGCGCGACGCAGGCGTCGCCATCGTGCTGGTCGCGCCACCCGACGCTGCGCGGATCGCGCGGCTGGGATGGAGAAAGCTGCAGGCCGGCGAAACGGTCTCGCCCGCGGAACTCGACGCGAACTATATTCGCCGCACCGACGCAGAAATATTTGCGAAGCCCAGTTCCTAGCCCCCCGGCCTCCAAGGTGATTCCAGATTCCAATGACCGTGAAGATCCGTCACGCCACCGCCGAAGACATTCCTGCCATTATGGATCTGGAGCGCGCCTGCGCGACCGCCGCTCACTGGTCGGAAGCACAATACCGGCAGTCATTCGAGGCGTCGGGTCCTGAAAGGATTGTTTTCGTCGCTGTCAGGGAGGTTCCCCCCGCTCACGCCCAGGCGGAAGCGCCAACAGAGACTGGGCTTGCGGGGTTTCTGGTGGCGCGGCAGATCGCTCCCGATTGGGAACTGGAGAACATCGTCGTTGCACAGGATATGCGCCGGAAAGGGCTGGGGAAGCGAATACTGGACGCTCTGTTGGTCTATGCCCGCGAAACAAACATTGAGTCAGTGTTTCTCGAGGTGCGGGAATCGAACTCGGCCGCGCGGGCGCTCTACGAGAAGGCTGGATTTCGGCAAGTAGGAAGCCGCAAGTCCTACTATGTCAATCCTTTGGAAGCTGCCATCCTCTACCGGCGCGATCTCGGAGCTAAGCCATTCTCAGAGTGAGACATGCACCAGTTTTGGGCATTGAATCGCTTCCGAGGCTTGTGCTACCGTGAATTTACATCCCGGTTTGGAGGTCTGCTGAATGCTGACTTCGAGAGACCAGCTCCTGACCAATCACGACGAGTTCCGCAGATTGGCCGATGAGCACTCACAATACTCGAAACGCCTCGAAACACTCACTCAAAAACGTTATCTCAGCGAAGACGAAAAGCTGGAAGAAGTCCGGCTCAAGAAGCTGAAACTGCGCCTCAAAGACCAGATGGAGTCGATTGAGCGCGAGTTCCGGCAGCGGTATGGTGTGCACGTAGCGTAGTCTCTGGCCTTTATACTGGCCGCTCTTGGCCAGTCCGCGCGGCTGCAGCCGCGGAGGGAGCAATATATCTTTCAAGGGGCGCACCAAGCGCCCCTTTTTATTTGGATCGACTATTCGGATAACTTTATTCGTATAGTGCAGTCGAAGCTGGTGCGCTCTTAGTTGCCGGGACTCTGAGTTGTCGAATGAGCGCCGTTGAGACAGTGCCGATTGAGAAAATAAAGTCGAAGGCATTCGAATCGATGTCCGCCATCACCCGACGTTCTTTCCTTGGAATCGCGGCCGCCATGGGTGCCACCGCGGCCTGGGGTCTTCCGTTTGGCGCGAAGTCGCAGATCGCGTGGCGCGAACGGCGCGATCTCTTTCCTGAGGGAGTTGCCTCGGGAGATCCCGACAACAGCAGCGTGCTGTTGTGGACCCGCCGTCCGTATTCCGTAGAGAAGCTCACTGAGGGTCCAACTCCGCAATTGACCGTCGAGGTCGCCGAAGATGAGGGGTTCCGCCACGTCGTGGCGAGCGCCGCCGCTCAGGTTTCCGCGGCTTCCGACTGGACCTGCCGCGTGCTGGTTGGCGGGCTGAAACCTGGCTGCGTCTATTGGTACCGATTCACCGACTCCGACGGCTGCGGCAGCCGCGTAGGCCGGACGATCACCGCTCCTGCCGTCGACGACGCGCGACCGGTGCGCTTTGTTTTTGTGAGTTGCCAGAATGCGAACGACGGCGCACAGAACGCCTACCGCCGCATGATCTTTGAGGACGAGCGCGCTCCCGAAGCCGAGCGCATCGGCTTCGTGCTGCACCTCGGCGACTTCATCTACGAAATTGTCTGGTATCCCGAAGACCGTCCCCAAGGCATGTACGACCGGCGCATTCGCGATATCGTGCGCTATCCGCACGGCGAGAAGATTCGCGACTTTCACATCCCAACGACGGTTGAAGATTATCGCGCCGTCTACCGCGCCTATCTCAGCGATCCCGATCTGCAGGATGCGCGGGCGCGCTGGCCCTTCGTCAACATGTGGGACAATCACGAGTTCAGCTGGCTGGGATGGCAGTCGGTGCAGAGATTCGGAGGAAAGAACCTGCCTGCGCAGTCGCGCAAAGTCGCGGCCAATCAGGCGTTCTTCGAATACCAGCCGGCGCGCATCACGAAGCCGAGTGGGCCGTCGCTCGATCGCTTCGATCCTCCGGCGGTGGTCGATGCCCCGGTGACTCGTTTCGACGAGCACGGCCTCGGCCAGGAGCCGAATAATCTCGCCGCCATCGGCAGCCTCAGGGGATACCGCGCCTTGCGCTGGGGACGCAATGTTGAGCTGATCGTTACCGACCAGCGCAGTTATCGTTCCGAGGAGCCAACCGATCAGCCCGAGTCGAGCCCACTTTCGAGCGACGATTTTCCCGAATTCATCGCGGAAGATGCGATGGAAGTCATGGACGCGGGCAAGACCTACAACAACGGCCGCCCGCCGGACGCGATTCGCTTCGGCAGCGTCGAGATAGAAAATTCTTGGAAAGACCGGCCCGCGCAAACGATTCTCGGCGCCGAGCAGAAGGCGTGGTTCCTGGAGCGCCTGCGCACCTCGCCAGCGACCTGGAAAATCTGGGGCAACACCACGGCCACGCTCGATATGCGGGCCGATCTGCAAAACCTGCCGCCGGGGATCACGAAACCCTGGCCCGGCGCGGGCTACGCGATCTCGCCCATGGGAGACCATGGCAGTGCTTATGTGGAGCGCGGAGAGATCTACGACTTCATACAAGCCAACGGCATCACCGGCTTCGCCACGATCGCGGGAGATCGCCACAGCTTCTGGGCGGGACTCGCAGCGAAGTCTCTGCCGCCGAAGCCGTTTCAGCCGGTCGGAATCGCTTTTGTGACAGGTTCGATCTCCGCTCCGGGAGTGGTCGAGGCGCTGGAACACGGCCTGCCGAAAGATCATCCCCTTCGATCGCTATATGTGGGACAAGGTCCGAACGATCACGCTCTGCAGCCGACGATGAACCTGCTGCTTCGTCACGGCGTGCGGTCGTGTCTCGAATACGCGAAGAGCGGAGACATCGCGAAGGCGCGGGCTCTTTCGAATCCAGATTTGTCGCCGCATCTTTCCTTCGTCGATATGGGAGGTCACGGCTATTCGGTGGTTCGCGTAAGCAGCGAATCCTTCGAAACGGAATTCGTCTGCATCCCTCGCCCCATCGAGCGCAGCGAGCGCCCGGATGGAGGCGCTCTCAGCTATCGAGTTAAAACTCGAACCAGCCTCTGGAAAAATGGCGAACCACCGAAGCTTCAGGTGCAGATTCTCGAAGGCGATCCGAAATTTTCGGTGTGATCCGACAAAGGCTCAATCTTGAATTTCTCGGCGTACTCTGCGGCCTTTCCTCCGCGTGCTCTGTGGTTAAAGTCTCTTGATTTACCGGGCAAGAACAACAGCCCTTAACCGCAGAGGACGCGGAGGAAAGGCCGCAGAGTACGCCGAGAAATTCGAAATACGCCATTTCCCGTGATCCTGATGATCCCCAGCGCGGGCGGCCTGCTCTATAATTGAAATCTCTCATGGTTCGTGATGGCTATTTCTATGCGATTCCCCTGATCGCCGCCGGCTTGCTGGTCGGCTGGCTGACCCAGCCCGCCTGGGCGTTAATTCCTTGTTTGCTGGCGTTTTTCTTTCTGTGGTTCTTTCGCGATCCGGAGCGGGCGATTCCCGCGGACGTCGGCGCGGTGGTCTCGCCTGGAGACGGGAAAGTCACCGACGTCTCGCCGGTTACCGCGGGGAGCGACAAGCTCACCCGCATCAGCATCTTCCTCAGCGTCTTTAACGTGCACGTGAATCGCTCTCCGATTTCAGGGACGATCCGCGAAATCCGCTACCAGCGCGGGCTCTATCTCAACGCGATGAATGAAGCCTCCGCCGAGCAGAACGAGCAGAATATCGTCACCGTGGAAGGCGAAGGCCAGAAAGTCGTCTTCAAGCAGATCGCCGGCCTGCTGGCGCGGCGAATTGTGTTCTACCCGAAACTCGGAGACCGGCTGGAACGTGGCCAGCGCGTCGGACTCATCAAGTTCGGCTCGCGCGTGGATGTGCTCGTCGATGGTTCGGCCCGGGTCAACGTAAACGTCGGAGACCGCGTAAAGGGCGGAGCCAGCGTGCTGGCGTATTTGCCATCGCAGGAAATGGCGATCGCAGGCAGGGCCTCGGCCGCCGAGAGGGCCCGTTGATGGCGAGGGGGCGAACTGTATGGGTCAAACGTTGATGGATCAGGACAGGCCCAAGCGACGCCGGTTCAGCAAGGGGATGTACATTCTCCCCTCCTTGTTCACGACCGCGAACATGGCGCTGGGCTACTACGCGATTCTGGAGGTCATGCACGCCACCGCCAGCGAGTACGCCCACCTGGACAACGCCGCCATCGCCATCGGCTTCGCCGTGTTGTTTGACGGGATCGATGGCCGCATCGCGCGCATGACGGGTACGACCAGCGATTTTGGCCGCGAACTGGATTCTCTCGCGGATGCGGTGACGTTTGGCGTGGCTCCTGCGATGCTGGCCTGGACCTGGGGCTTTTACCTGGCGCCGCCGCTGATGCTGACCGATTGGCACAATAACTGGCATGTCAAGCTGACGCAACTGGGCGCTATCGCCAGTTTTCTATTCTTGATTGCAGGGGCCAGCCGCCTGGCGCGATTCAACATTACGAACAATCCGCAGCCTTCGAATCCGGGGCGTCCGGGAAAGAAATATTTTGTCGGCATGCCGATTCCTGCGGGCGCTGGCGTGATCGCCGCCGTGGTTCACTTCGCATCGGGCGAGCCGCTGGTCTCCTGGTACACCGCCCTGACCTGGCTCGGCATGGTTACAACGGTCGGGTATCTCATGGTGAGCACGTGGCGATTTTACAGTTTCAAGGATATCGATTTCCGCTCACGCCATCCGTTTCGGCTGATTGTATTTCTGGGCGTGCTGTTTGCCTCCATCTGGTTTTTCTCCCGCCAGGTTTTATTTGCGGTTGCGCTCCTGTATATGGTCTCTGGAGTTTTCTGGCGGCTGCAGTGGATCTTTCGCCGCCGCAGCGGCCCGCCTCCTCCGCCTTTCAAGGAGGCATCTCAGACCACATGACCGACACGGCAAAGCCCGTGGTTGCTGCCCATCCTGTCGCGGCGCGTGGAAATCTCTATCGCGCCGCCATCGTTGGTGCAGCCTCGCTCAAGGGCAAGGAAGTTGCGGAAATGCTGAATGAGCGCAACTTTCCAGCAGTCGACGTCCGCCTGCTCGACGACGATGAATCTCTCGGCCAGCTCGAAGCTATGGGCGACGAGATCAGCTTCATTCAGAGTGTGCGGGCCGAACAGTTCGAACACGTCGACTTCACTTTCTTTGCGTCGGATGCGGATTGCACGCGCAAGAACTGGAAGCGCGCCCGCGATGCCGGCAGCGCCATCATTGATTTGTCGGCGAGTCTGGAAAACGAGCCGGGAGCCACGGTGCGTTCTCTGTGGATCGAGCGCGAGCGGGGGCAAGTCGCGCCCCCGGAGTTGCAGCCGGGGCCGTGCGTGACGGCGCATCCGGCAGCAGTTGGGCTGGCGTTGCTTCTGTTGCGGGCGCAGAAGATTGCCTTGATCCGGCGCGCAATCGCCACGGTTTTCGAGCCGGCCTCCGAACACGGGCAGCGCGGCATGGACGAGTTGCATCAGCAGACCGTTAACCTGCTCTCGTTTCAGCCCCTGCCGAAAGATGTTTTCGACGCCCAGGTGGCGTTCAACATGGTGGCTCGCTACGGGCCGAAGTCGGACCCGCCGCTGGATTCGCTGGAGGCGCGCGTACTCCGCCATTATCAGAAGATTGCCGGGGATGACGCTCCCAAGCCTTCGCTGCTGTTGCTGCAGGCGCCGATTTTTCATGGCCACGCGTTGGCGGTTTTCCTCGAGATGGAAAGTGCACCCGATGTGAAGGCGCTCTCGCAGGCGCTGGCGGGGGACCACGTGACCATTCCCAGGGTGGAGGAAGATGCGCCCAGCAATGTGAGTGCGGCGGGGCAGGGAGATATTCTGCTATCGGTGAAGAGCGATCCGGTGCAGCCCAACGGCGTATGGCTGTGGGCGGCGGCCGATAATCTTCGCATTTCGGCGCTCACGGCCGTGGATTGCGCGGAGAGCATGGCGGCTACGCGGCCGACAGGGAAGATTCAATGAGCGTGCGCGGCCGGTTGGCGCCGCTGTCGCTTTTGGTCGTGCTGTTGGTCGTACTCTTGAGCCCAGGTTGCGGATATCACACTGCGGGTCATACGGTGCAGCTTCCGCAGAACGTGAAGACCATCGCCGTACCGGCCTTCAAGAACGAGACCACGACGTATCGCATTGATCAGATGCTGACCGCGTCGGTGGTGCGCGAGTTCATTACGCGGACGCATTACACCATTCTCAACGATGCCAGCGCCGATGCAGACGCCACGCTGCGCGGCACGGTGCTCTCCACCACGGCCTCGCCGCTGGCGTATGACACCAATACCGGGCGCGCGGCCAGCGTTCTGGTTGTGGTCAGCATGAAAGTCACGCTCTCGGACCGGCAGGGCAAGGTGCTCTACCAGAATCCGGCGTACCTGTTTCGCGAGCAGTATGAAGTCTCGCAGGATCTGCAGAGCTTCTTCGAAGAGGACTCGCCCGCCTTCCGGCGCCTGTCACAGGATTTCGCGCGCACCCTGGTGTCTAACATTCTGGAGGGGTTCTGATGATAGAGTTCATTACGTCGTTAGTCGTTGGTCGTTAGCCGTTTTGTCATTCGTCGCTTTGTCATCCTTCGCTTCGCTCAGGATGACAAGGGGCGGAGTTGACGACTAACGACGAACGACGAACGACCAACGACGCCTTCGCATGCGAGCCTTTGCCCAAGCCGACCGTTTCGTCAGTGAGCTGGAGTCGCGCAAGCTGCGCGCGGCTTACGTGTTCGTGGGCGATGAGGCGTTCTTTCGCAAACGCTTTCGCGACGCGATCCTGCAGCACATGGTTCCGGTTGATCTGCGCGACTTCAGCCTGTTTGACTTCGACCTTGCGGAAACCGATCTGGCCGAGGTGCTCGACCGCGCCCGCACACCTTCGCTGATGGCGCCGTTTCAGGTGTTCTTCGTGCGTGGAGTCAAGAACCTGTTCGGCCGCGGCTCGAACGACGAGAAGCTGTCCGCGATCGAGGAGTACTGCAAGAATCCGAATCCCGATGCGCTCGTCGTCTTCGTGGCCGACCACATCAGTATCCCCGCCGACGTCCGCAAGATGGAGATGCAGGACAAGGAGCGCTACCACCGCATCCGCGAGACCATGGGGCAGTATTGCGGCATCGTGGAACTGGCTCGCGTGGAAGAGGGCGAAGCGGTGCGCTGGATCGCCGACTACTGCGCTGGCCGCGAGGTGAAGATGGAGCCGGACGGCGCCCGCGAGCTGGTCGATGCTCTCGGCGGCGACATGATGATGATCTCGAACGAACTGGAGAAGCTGATTCTCTACGTCGGCGAGAAAAAGCGCGTCACGCTGGGCGACGTCGAAACCATGGTGCTGGCGGCGAAGCAGAGATCGCTCTATGAACTCACCGACGCGATCTCGGCGCGGGAGCGGGTGCGCGCGCTGGAGATTCTGGATGCGATTCTGTCGTCGGGCGACGGCGAGGAAGCGGCGATCGGGCACATCTACATGCTGGCGAAAACCTTCCGGCAGATGCTGGTAATTCTGGAGCGCAACGTCCGCGATCAGCGCATGCTGTGGGCGGCGTTGTGGCAGGGCTTCCGCGTGCCTCCGTTTGCGGCCGACGACATCATCAGGCAGGCTCGCCGCTACAAGTCGCGCCGCGAACTCACGCGCGCGATCCGGTTGGTGGCGAAGGCTGATCTCGCGCTGCGGTCGAATCCGGTGAGCAAGCGCATGGTGCTGGAGCGGCTGGTGATGGATTTGACCACCGAGCCGAAGGTTGAAACTCCGGGGTGGATGCAGGAGCATTTGCCGGTGTGAAGCGGCTCTTGACTCTTCGCTCCTTTAGCTTCGGGGCTGGCTCCTTTGCAGGTTGCAGGTTCGAGGCTGCGAGCGGATCGGGAAGCATATAGTGGTAGAAGTAACTAGGATTCCGGCTTATGTTATTCCGCCGACTGCTCAAATCCTCTGCGCTCTTCTCAGTCACAGTACTGTTCGGCTTCGCGCAGCTCTCTCTCGCGCAGAATACGTCTGGAAGCCAGTCCTGGACCGCCAGCAGCCAGCAGGAAGACCCGAGCGGCGGGAAAAATCCCACCCGCACGAGCGAAACTCATACAGTAGTCGACGGTCGAGTCATCGATAAGACTTTGGTCGAAACCTTGGGTCCCGACGGGCGCTACGTACCCTACTCAGAGACGGAAAAGGAATCTGTGCGTGTCAACGACACGACGGTGCGGACCATCGAACGCTCATTCGGCCGAGCCGCGGATGGAGAGCGGACTCTGATTCAGGAGAGGCAGGAAGAATCGCAGAGCCTTCCGGGCGGCGAAGAGAAAGTGGTTCGCACAGTTTCCAATCCTGACGGTAACGGCGCACTGCAGCTGGTACAGCGCGAATTAGAGGACTCAAAGCAGTTGAGTCCTGGCAGGCGACAGACGAATACCACCGTGCTTACTCCTGACGGGGATGGACGTCTGACCCCGGCATTGCAGACCGACCAACGCGAGACGAAGAGCAGCGACGGCACGATCGATTTCAAAAAAACTACTCTGCTCTCCGATGGGAGTGGGCGCTGGCAACTCAGCGAAGTCCGGGAAGGAACCAGCAAACAAGAAAACGGCCAGATAGTGAACAAAGAGGAGCGCGTGCTCCGGCCCGATTCGAATGGTAATCTCTTGATCGTCGAGCGCACAGTCAGCAAGCAGACGGAAACCGGTCCGGGGCAGAAGCGCGACACAATCGAAACCTACTCGACCAACGTTCAGGGGCAAGCGGGCAACGACAGCCTGCAGCTTGTCCAGCGCCAGACCACGATTCAACGAGATACGATTCAGCAAGATACCGCCTCAGGGAGGCTCAGCACCACGCGGCAGATCGAACAGGCGAATCCTGGCGATCCCAGCGGCGGTCTCCACGTCACGGAGAAAACAATCGACATCGTACAGCCCGGCGGCATCGGCACCGCCGACGAGAAGCGCACGATCTTCACTCCAGACTCCGATGGTCGGCTCCATGAAGTTTGGGTCGACGTAGGCAAGACCGGCAACCCGTCCGCGATTCAGGTCGACACCCGCCCCGCCGCGAAGCCAGAGAAGTAACTGCGGCCGGTTTGGTTCTCTCATTTTGGTCTACTACTTCGTCGAGCCGGGTTTCGCATACTCGGCCTTCCCCCGGACTGCAAAATGACGCAGAATGGCGGGATGACTCCGAGCCTGCGGTCCCTGAGCGTTTGCATTCTCGTTGGCCTGATTGCCTTTGTCATTCCACTCTCTGGACAGACTGCTCCGCCTCCGCAGCATACCGAGCGGCCGGCGCCGCCGACACGTGACACGAATACTCCCGGTTATGTCGCTGCGAAGGAGTTGCCCGATGGATCGATTCCGCCGGCGAACGCCGACGGGAATTTTATTCTTGGGCCGACGCACAACGCTCCGGCTGATTTGTCAGCTCAGCAAGATATTCCCAAGGGCACGGTGATTGAGTTCACCATGAACTCTTCGGAAAGCAAGATTTATCCCGGCATCGCGCGGGAGGCGGGAACGTTCGTGACCTCAGATCCGGCTGACCCGGCGAAGCCAGTCGTGACTACGAGCCACCCGGCTCCGTACACGCGGAAGGCGGCGGTTTACGTGCCCAAGCAGTACGTCGCGGGCAGCGTGGCGCCGTTTATTGTCGGGGCCGACGGGCCCGATACTCTGCTGTTCGCCGCTCTGGACAGTTTGATTTCGCAGCATAAAGTTCCGGCGATGATAGCGATTTCCATCGGCAACGGCAGCGGCGACGCGCAGGGGAGCCAACGCGGGCTGGAGTACGACACCATGTCGGGAACTTACGCCGAGTTTGTGGAAAAGGAAGTTCTGCCGCTGGTGGAATCGCAGGCTCATGTGAAACTCGCCAAAGATCCCGATGGCCGGGCGACCATGGGCGGTAGTTCCGGAGGGTCTTGCGCACTGATCATGGCGTGGTATCACCCGGAGCTGTATCACCGGGTGCTGACTTATTCGGGAACGTTTATCAATCAGCAGTGGCCTTACAATCCGCAGACGCCGCACGGGGCGTGGGAGTTTCATGAACATCTCATCCCGGAGAATGCGGTTAAGCCGATACGGATCTGGATGGAAGTGGGCGACCGGGATTTGTTCAATCCGAATGCGATGCACGATGGCATGCACGATTGGGTTCTGGCCAATGAGCTCATGGCGAAGGTGCTCGCGGCGAAGGGCTATCACTACCAGTTCGTATTTGCCCGCAACGCCGGGCACGTGGACCACGCGGTGAGGCAGCAGACGATGGGTGAAGCGCTGGAGTATGTGTGGCAGGGATATTCGGTGTCGAGCGGGAAGTGATGGGCTGGTGCGGACGCGGTTCGGAATGAAGTTGGTTAGTGTGCGTGCAGTGTATTCTTACGCCCCGTTGGGGCTGATGTTACCTTCGAATCCCGTCGACCCACGGCTTGCGCCGTGGGCTTTATTCTTTTCGCCGCTTCGCGGCTGGGATTCGGCGCTAAAACGCCAACAGCTAAAGGCTAACAGCCAAGAGCCAAAGGCCAACAGCCTACTTCATTGCGGTGACGCGCTTGCCCAGGCGGGACTTGTAGCGGCTTGCCGTGTTTTCGTGCAGGGTGCCTTTCTGGATGGCCTTGTCGAGGACGGAAACGGTGGTGCGGTAAACCTGCTGGGCGGCGGTCTTGTCGCCCTTTTCGATGGTCTCGCGCAGTTCGCGGAGCTGGCCGCGCAGGCGGGAGGTGTTGGCGCGGTTGCGAACGGTGCGGCGTTCGGTCTGACGGGCGCGCTTCAGCGCCGAGAAATGATTTGCCATGTTTGGTTCGTTACCTTCGTGTAGACAGCAGGATATTCGGGTAGGTCCGAAGTGCTTATTATAGGGGAGCGGTTCGGGGGCGGTCAAATTTGGGGCTGGTTTCCGGCTTCCGGTTTTTCTTCGACGGCAGATCTGAAAACCAGGAATCAGAATAGAAATCTCTGTTTCCACATGAAGTACGAATCAGAAAAGCAGGTTCCTCACCGGGCTTTCAGCCCGATTCGGAATGACAAAGATATTGGGCCGTTGTGCCCTTTTGTATTCGCGACACATCGATTGCCTCTCTGAAACTTGAGTCTATGAGCGACGCACTGGATCGGTTGAAGGTTCTTATTAACTCGTCGACGCCCATCGTCGTGATGGAGACGTCGGAGGAGATGCGCGCCGTGAGTGTGGTGCGCTCGGCATGTGCGGAGTTGAACATGGCGACGTTCGAGTGGAGCATTGCCGACGGGCTAGTGCGGACCGGGGCGAACGGTTCGTCCAATGGAGGAATCCGTGGCGATCAGGCTCAGGTGTTGCACGCCCCGCAGGTGCGGACTGCGCTCAGCCCAAGGGGCGGGGAAGCTGCGCGGCTGGCCGCGGCGATGATGTCGTCGATCGGCGGCGACGGGTCTTCCGTGAGTGCATCTTTGGCTAGTGGAGCTGGGGCAAGTGGAGCGGCGGCCAGTGCGGGCTCGATCTACAACACGCGCGAACCGGTGCAGGCGCTGGCCAACATGGAGTCGATGACAGTCGAGGCGGTGTTCATCCTGAAGGATTTTCACCGCCACATGGACGATCCCGTGGTGGTGCGCCGGCTGCGCGATGTGGGGCAGAAGTTTTCCGCGAACCGGCGGACGGTGATCATCACGGCGCCGGAGATCGCCGTGCCACCGGAGCTGAGCACGCTGGTGGAGTATTTCGATCTCCCCTTGCCCGATCGCGACCGGCTGGCAGAGATTGTGCATGAGACCTACGCGCGTCTGGCAAAAAACTACACGCTGAAGTTAGACCTGAATGCGGCGGGCGTGGACGCCATGTCGGCGAACCTGCGCGGCCTGACTGAAGAAGAAGCCGAGCGCGCGATCTCGCAGGCTCTGGTGACACGGTACGCACTGTGCGCGGAGACGATCACCGATGTGCTCGATGCCAAGAAGCAGCTTCTGCGGCATTCGGGGATGCTCGAGTTTATTCCGGCTTCGGACGACATGGGGAGCGTCGGCGGCCTCGAGAATCTGAAGCGCTGGCTTGGTCAGCGCCGGGGCGCGTGGGAGGATGCGGCGCGCGAATTTGGGCTGGAGCCGCCGCGCGGAGTGATCATCCTCGGCGTGCAGGGATGCGGGAAGTCGCTGTGCGCGCGGGCCGTGGCTGGGGAGTGGAAGCTTCCGCTGTTGAAGTTCGATACCTCGGCGGTGTACGACAAATATATTGGCGAGACCGAGAAGCGTATTCGCAAAGTGTTTCAGGTGGCCGAGGGGCTGGCTCCGTGCGTGCTGTGGATTGACGAGCTGGAAAAAGTGTTTGCCGGCAGCGGTCCGGATTCGGCGTCGGCCGATGCCGGAGTTTCCTCGCGGCTGCTGGCGTCGTTTCTTTCTTGGATGCAGGATCGCAAGGCTGCGGTGTTCGTCGCGGCCACGTGCAATAACGTGACCGTGCTGCCGCCGGAGTTGATCCGCAAAGGGCGGTTTGACGAATTATTTTTTGTCGATCTGCCCAATCAGGTCGAGCGCAAACAGATATTCTCGATCGCGCTGGCAAAGCGGAAACGGAATCCGGCGGAGTTCGATCTCGAAAAAGTTGCCGCGGCCGCGAAGGGATACTCGGGGGCGGAGATCGATGCCGCCGTGCAGGGCGGACTCTATGCGGCGTATTCCGAGAAGAAACAGCTCACGACGCAATCGCTGATCGACGCGCTGGCGCAGACCGTTCCGCTGTCGACAACGCGCGCCGAGGAGATCGAGGAATTGCGGGACTGGGCGAGGACGCGGGCGGTGCCGGCGTCGGCTGCGGACGGCGCGGCAGCGAAGGTGTGAATATTCCTACTTGGACAGGCCAGCCTCGGCAGCTATTTGACTGGCACCCGGTCGCGGGGTAGGCTTTAGGCAATGGTAGTTGCTCGCCCCCAGGGCGCGAACATCCCGGTTATTCCCGTCTCTGAGCATAATCCTGCTTTGTTTACGAACTGGAGTCGAAGTATGTCTATTTGCAGGCGAGAGGCAGCCGAGCTTTGCTCGGCCCGGCCGGGTCAGAGACCCGGACCCACACAAACCGGACCCACACAAACTGCGACCGCAGCAGTTGCGTCCACACTTGCATGAAGAAGAATATCGGGATCAGTCCTAACATCGAGACGCTGTTTGGCGCTCGGGATGAGAATGTCCGGCTGCTGGAAGACGGGCTTAACATCACCATCAATCTGCGATCGAACGCGATCGAACTGGAAGGCGCGCCTCGCGACGTGGCGCGTGCAGAACAGATTTTTACCGACTATGAAGGCCTGCAGCGCTCCGGCTACAGCTTCAACAATGGCGACCTCAACAGCATGCTGCGTGTGCTGACCTCCGATCCTGGCACGTCGCTGCGCGGGCTCGCCGATGCGGGGCGGCAACGCTCATTTGGGCGGCGCACAGTGCAGCCGAAGAGCAGCAACCAGCGGCGCTACATTGAGGCGATCGAGAAGCATGACATGGTGTTCGGGGTCGGGCCAGCGGGCACGGGCAAGACTTATCTTGCTGTCGCCATGGCTATCTCGGCGCTGCTGGCGAAGCGCGTCAACCGAATTATTCTCGCGCGTCCGGCGGTGGAAGCGGGCGAGCGGCTGGGATTTTTGCCGGGCACGCTGCAGGACAAGATCGATCCATATTTGCGGCCGCTATATGACGCGCTCTATGACATGCTCGAGCCGGAGAAGGTCGATCGCTATCTGGAGAAAAATGTCATTGAGATCGCGCCCATCGCCTTCATGCGCGGGCGCACGCTGAACGATTCGTTTGTGATTCTCGACGAGGCGCAGAACACCACTTCCGAGCAGATGAAGATGTTCGTGACGCGCCTGGGATTCAATTCGAAAGCGGTCATCACCGGCGACGTGACGCAGATCGATCTGCCGAACGCGCGCCGCAGCGGGCTGGTGGTGGCGATGGACGTTCTGAAAAACGTGGAGGGTCTGGCCTTCGCCCACTTCGATGAAGGCGACGTGGTGCGGCATCAACTGGTGCAGCGGATCGTGCGCGCCTATGACGAGCACTCGGCGCGTGTTGCCGAGCAGCAGATGCTTCTGCTGCCGGAAGGGAAGCGCGCTGAGCCTGTGTCCGAGAAGGGAACGGCCGCCGCCGGCGCCGACGGCGCGAGTTCGGAACTGGCGAAGGGATAGACGGGAAGACTCACTGGGAGGGCTGCGGTAGAGTCCTCCCATTTCTTATTGTGAGCGCTCAGGCTGCTCAAAATTTTCGTGACGGAGCGAAACCTGATCATTCTGCAAAGAAGAGTTGCGGGGTTGAGCAAGGAAGCTCTCGACCGCTTTGTGTTGCGCGCGCGTCGCGCGGCCGGGCTGAGCGGCGGCGTCAACGTGCTCGTGACTACCAGCGCGGCGGTGCGCGCGTTGAATCGCCGATTCCGCACGCAAGACAAGGCGACGGATGTGCTGTCGTTTCCGGCGTCGCCGGTACGCTCCGAAGTGACGAATTCGAACCCGGCGAGATCCGCAAAGAAGTTACGGCCGGGAGCGAGAGTTGCGCTGGCGGGCGACATCGCGATTTCCGCGGAAATGGCGGCGCGGAATGCGGCTCCGCTGCGGCATTCGACAGCGGACGAGGTGAAGATCCTGATTTTGCACGGCATGCTTCATCTGGCAGGCTTTGACCATGAGCGCGATAATGGGGAGATGGCGCGCCGCGAAATGAAACTGCGCCGCGAGTTGCGACTGCCCGTTGCTTTGATCGAGCGGGCTCAAACTGTCATGCGAGAATCGGTCGTCCGAGAATCAAAGAAGCGCAGGCCTGCAACGGCGAGAGCGCGGGGCAAGTCATGAGTTTCGGCGTCCTGATCGCGCTCTTTCTTCTGATGGGTCTGCTGACCCTGATCTCGTACGTCGATCACGTTTACCACGAAATTGGAAAGTTTCTCTCCCGCGAGTTCCAGGACAACATCGACGTCTTCGAGCAGAAGGTTGAGCCTGCGCTTAAAGTCACGCGGGCCCGCGCCTCACTCTCGATGGCGGTGCTGGCGCAGTTGACCATGGCGGCGATCGCGCTGCTGGTGGGCTTCATCGTTTTCGGCGAGAAGCTGTGGAGCATCTACGAGATTCTGCAAGCGACGATCACTTTGATTCTGATCGTCATTCTGTGCAACCGCTTTCTACCGTATCTGTTTTTCTCGCGGACCAAAGGCGAATGGCTGATTCGCTGGACACTGGTGCTGAAGATTTTGATCTACCTGGCCCTGCCGGTGACCATCGCGCTTGGTTTTCTGCAATCGGTGGCGTCGCTGACCAATAAGAACTCCCGCGAGCAGCCGGAGAGCCCGGCGGAAGCCGTCGACGCGCTCATCGAGGCGGGACAGGAAGAAGGGATTATTCAGGAAGGCGACCGCGATCTGATTCAGTCCGTGGTCGAATTCAGCGGCAAGACGGTGCGCGAAGCCATGAAGCCGCGGCCTGCAATGTTTGCCGTTCCCAAGGATACGACGGTCGAGCGCTTCATCGAGATGCTGCGGGCCAAACACTATTCGCGCGTGCCGGTCTACGAGGGCAGCATTCATAACATTGAAGGAATTGTTTACGCGCAGGATGTGCTGCAGGTGCCCGACACCGAGGCCCGCGTACGCACACTCGATACCATCATGCGGCGCGACGTCTACTTCGTGCCTGAGAGCAAGCTGGGCAGCGACCTGCTCCGCGAAATGCAGAAGCAGAATGTCCGCATGGCGATCGTGGTCGACGAATACGGCGGCGTTGCGGGGCTGGTGACGATCGAAGATCTGGTGGAAGAAATCGTGGGCGAAATCCGCGACGAGCGCGACAAGCCGGAGATCGTCCGCGAGGGCGACCGCTCGTTCATTGTTACCGGCGGAATGGATGTGGACCGGCTCACCGAACTGTTCGGCGCGAAACCGGAAGGGAAAGAGTCGGCGACGATTGCCGGATTGGTCAGCGAGTTGGCGGGAAGAATTCCGCGCCGGGGTGAGATTGTCGAGGACGACGGCTTGCGCTTCGAGGTTCTCGATTCCACCGACCGCAAAGTAGAACGCGTTCGCGTGACGGCGGTGCAGCCGCAGCAGTTGAAACTAATATAGAGTGGGCTTCAGGCTTCGGCAGGCCGACACTCTGCTCAACCACAGCCTGATATAGTCGGAGTAGCTCCGCGGCTCGTATTCGCTATCGGCAAGAATCCCGATCCCAAGTCCCGACAGCCGAAGCCCGAAGCCCATCCTTATGCCTTTCCGCTCCGGTTTCGTCTGCATCCTCGGCCGGCCCAACGCCGGCAAATCCACGTTGCTCAATGCTTTGGTTGGCGAAAAGCTGGCGATCATTTCTCCGCGGCCGCAGACTACGCGCAATCGTATTCAAGGGATTGTTCACGTGCCGAAGCGCAAGGGGCGCGGCGGCAAGGAGCGGGATGGCGGGCAGATCGTGCTCATCGACACGCCCGGCGTGCACAAACCCGACAGTTCTCTCGGACGCAAAATGATTGTCGAAGTGCGCGAGGCACTCGAGGGTTGCGATCTGGTGCTCATCATCATGGACGTGACGCACAAGCTTGATCCGCGCGATCAGTTCGCGCTCGATCTGCTGAGGCAGAGTGGGGCGAAGGCGTTTCTGGTGCTGAACAAGGTCGACCTGATTCGCGAGAAGGCGAAGCTGCTTCCCCTGATTGAAAGTTACCGCAAGCTGCATGACTTCAAAGAGGTGCTTCCGATTTCGGCGCTGAAACGAACCGGGCTCGACGTACTTCTCGGGCTTGTCGTCGCCGAACTGCCGGCCGGTCCGGCGTATTTTCCCGAGGATGAGATTACCGATCAGCCGGCTCGCTTCATGGCGGCGGAGATAATCCGCGAACAGATTTTGATGAATACATCGGAGGAGATTCCTTACGCGACCACGGTGATCGTCGACAATTTCGAGGAAGGCGCGAGGCTGACGCGGGTCGCGGCGACCATCTATTGCGAACGCGACGGGCAGAAGGGAATCCTCGTGGGCAAGGGCGGCTCGATGCTGAAAAAAATCGGGACTTCGGCGCGGCTGCAGATCGAACGCATGATGGGGACGAAGGTTTTTCTCGAACTCTATGTCAAGGTGTCGCCGGGATGGCGCGATTCGCGGGCCTTTGTGGAAGAACTCGACTGGCGGCGTCAACTCGAGAATCGTATGTTGCCGGGGCGCATTCCCGATGAACGATTGGCTGCAGTGGGCAAGTCCGGCCGAAACCAGACGAAGCGCTGATGTTGTGTGGAGTTGGGGGTTCGCGTTCGAAAGAGCGCTGGGCGCCGATTTCCGGCTGGGGCGAAAGTCGCCATCGGGTTTGGCACGTACCGTGAAGGTACCGGTCATGGCCCGCCGGTGCATTGCCCGATGCGGCACTTTGTCGCTAAAATCCAGATAGGCCGCGGTCATCGAGTGTTGCTCAACGGCGGACAAGGACAAACGAACCCATCATGGATTCCGCGGTTTCGCCCGAGGAGCACCTTCCTGAGCACGATTTCGATCCCAATAATTTGACCCTGCGCGTGCGCGCCACGCTGGCGGCGGATCGCAAATCCGTCGATCCGGTGGTGCAGCAGGTCATGGCTGCGGTGCACGAAGTGCGGTGCGCCGACGGCAAAGAGGACGCGATCGAACTGGCTCTGCAGGAGGCGCTGGCCAATGCGATTATTCACGGCGCCAAGGAAGATCCTAATAAAGTTGTCGAATGCCTGGTGGCCTGCGACGATCAGCGCGGCGTGCTCATCATTGTCCGCGATCCCGGTCAGGGCTTCGATCCGCAAATGATTCCGGCGTGCACGATGGGCGAGAATCTTTATTCTAATCACGGCCGCGGGATCTTCCTGATCAACCAATTGATGGACGAAGTGCAGTTTCGCAAGAATGGCACTGAGATTCATATGGTGAAGCGGTAGGACTTCGGCAGGGCGGCTAGCTGCCGGGCTTGGCGCCTCGCGTCTGGCCCAATTCTCTCAGCTCCTGAGTTACCTTCCGCAACTGGCTCTTCTTGTGTTCCTCCAGTCTTACCCATTCCTCTGGCAAGCCACCAATTCGCATACTCTTGAGCCACAGTTTCTTTAGCTTTGGATCGCGGATACCCCAGTGTTCGAAGCTGTCCACCGCGAATCCGTGGTAGTCCCCGTTCAGCAATCGTTCGATTTCATCGGCCACGGTCTGAGGGGCGGGATCTTTGGCGAATAGCTTGTTCAAGACGAGGACAGCAACACCGATTAAGGCGAGCGCAAACAGCCACTGCCTCTGGGGTAGAGTTCAGCGGCGAGGACTGGCGCCAGCACGGAGACTAGGCATCCAAGGCCCGACACGAGCTGTGCGATTTTCTTCATGCACGTGGCGTTCCCAACGTCTACTCTTTGGCCGCGATCCCCAACGCTTTCATCTTCCGGTAGAGATGGCTGCGCTCGAGGCCAAGCACCTCGGCGGTACGGCTTACGTTGCCGTGATTGTGGTCTAGCGTCTTGAGGATGTAATCGCGCTCGTAGGCGTCGCGGGCCTGGTGCAGCGTGGAGAATTCGCTTCTTGGGGCGCGGCGTCCGCCGTCGCGGTAGACCAGCGGCGGCAAATGTTTGCTGTCGAAGCGTGTGGTGGTGGGGTTCATGATGACGATGCGCTCGATCAGATTGCGCAGCTCGCGCACATTGCCGGGCCACGAGTAGCGCATGAGCGCTTCGATGGCGTCGTCGGTGATTTCGCGCGTGCGGCGTCCGTACTGCGCGGCCAGTTCCTTTAGAAAGTGGCGCGCCAGCAGGGGAACATCTTCCTTGCGCTCGCGCAGCGGCGGGACGAAGAACGGGATCACGTTGAGGCGGTAGAAAAGATCTTCGCGGAAGTTGCCGCGGGAAATTTCCTCTTCGAGATCCTTGTTGGTGGACGCGATCACGCGCACGTCGACCGTGATGGTTTCCGCGCTGCCCACGGGGGTGAAGCGCTGCTCTTCGAGCGTACGCAGAACTTTCGACTGCGTCTTCAGGCTCATGTCGCCGACTTCGTCGAGGAAGAGCGTTCCGCCGTGCGCTTTCTGAAATTTGCCTTCCTTGTCGGCGGCTGCGCCGGGGAACGATCCTTTGAAGTGTCCGAAAAGTTCGCTCTCGATCAGGTCTTCGGGGATGGCGGCGCAATTCACTTCGACGAAGGTCTCGTCTTTGCGCAGGCTCTGGGCGTGGATGGCGTGGGCGACGAGTTCCTTGCCTGAGCCGGATTCGCCGTAGATCAGCACGCGTCCGTTAGTGGGCGCCATGAGGCCGATCTGCTGGCGGAGGGCCTTCATCGGAATGCTGTCGCCGACAATCACGCTTTTGGACTGAAGCTGCTTCTTCAGCTCCACATTTTCGCGGCGCAGCTTTTTTGCCTCGATCGCGTTCTTGACCAGAATCAGCGTCTTCTCCAGCGAGAGCGGTTTTTCGAGGAAGTCGTAGGCACCGAGCTTGGTGGCACGCACGGCGGTTTCGATGGTGCCGTGGCCGGAGATCATGATGACCTCGGGCGGGTTTTCGAGTTCGCGAATATCTTCGAGAGTGTCGAGGCCGTCAACACCGGGGAGCCACACATCGAGTAGAACTACGTCGAAGGCTGATTTTCGCAACAGATCGAGGCAGGCTTCGCCGCTGTCGGCCGAGGAAGTCGAGTAACCTTCGTCGGCCAGGATGCCGCTGAGGGATTCGCGAATTCCAGCTTCGTCGTCAACGATCAGGATGTTATGCATGTTGGGGAGCAGTGGCCGCGGGCGCGGTTTCGGGCACGACCGGCAGTTCGACGATGAAGCGCGTGCCGACGGGATGATTTTCTTCAATACGAATCGAGCCGTGATGATCTTCCACAATGCGGCTCACGATAGCGAGGCCGAGGCCGGTGCCGCGTTTCTTGGTGGAGAAATAAGGGAGAAAAAGTTTTTCTTTCAACTCGCGGGTCACGCCGTGGCCGGTGTCGGAGACGGAAATCTCGACGGCGTCGCGGCTCGCGACCAGCGAGGTGGAAATCTCGATCTCGCGAACCATCGCATCCTGCAGCGCTTCGGCGGCATTGTCGACCAGGTTGGCAATGGCGCGCTTGATGGCCTCACTGTCGGCTAGAACTTTGGGCAGATCGGGCGAGAGCGATTTGTGAATGCCGATTCCATCCAGCTGGCCGTTGAACATGGAGAGCGCACTTTCGATGATCTCATTCAAGTTGGCGGGCTGCGGCTTGGCCACGGGGAATCGCGCCAGAGTGGAGAATTCATCGACCAGGCGACGTACGGTTTCGACGGCTCCGGCGATGGTTTCAGCGCAGGAGCGCACGATGCCGAGCGACGCGGGGTCCTCGGGCGTGGCTCGATCGAGATGGCGCTGAATCCGTTCGGCCGAAAGCGCGATCGGCGTCAGCGGATTCTTGATTTCATGTGCGACGCGGCGGGCGACTTCGCGCCACGCAGCCTGCTTTTGAGCCTTGAGCAGGTCGGAGAGATCTTCGCAGACGACGACGTATCCGGAGCGCTCGCCCTGATGCCTCAGCGTGGTCACAGTGACGGCGACATTCAAGGGGCCGTGGGGTAACTGCATCTCCATCTGGCTGGTGGTCATGCCCATGCGCTCGGCGCGACGGAACAAAGGCTCCAACTCTTCGAGAACCTCAGCGGGGAAGACGTCGGCGAGCGATGCGCCGAGGGGAACGAGATTGGCGCCGTCGCGCCCCGGTTCAGGATGGAAGATGCGCAGCAAGGCGTGATTGATATGCGTCACGCGGCGGGCGGCGTCGAGCGAGAGCACGCCGGTGGGAATGCTTTCGAGAATGGTTTCAGTCTGGCGGCGGCGTTGATCGAGTTCGGTGTTGGCCACGCCGAGGTCGTGGGTGGACGACTCAATCTGGCGGCGACTGACCTCCAGTTCCCCGGCCATGCGATTGAAGGAGCGCACCAGATCGCCGATTTCGTCGGCGGCGCTGACGTCGATACGATAGTCGAGGCGACCGCGAGAGATTTCCTGCGTGGCTTCGGCGAGAGCGGAGAGCGGGCGCGTGACGAGCTTTGCCAGGAACAGCGCGAGCCATGTGGTCACGAAAAGGACCATCATGGTGAGCAGCAGAAGCAGGCCCATGTAGGTCTGGCGGACACGGCGGCGTTCGCTGCTCAGCTGAAAGTAGCGCTGCTGGCTGGCTTCGATCTGGCGAACAGTCTGCGAAAATTCGCGTGGGAGCGGGATCGCCGCCAGGATCATGCCATCGCCTTGCACGGGAGCGCTGCCCAGCGTGTAGTCGGTGCCCTGCCAGGTGAACGGAGCCGGACGTCCGGCAGCGGCCTCGGCCAGGGGCAGCCTTGGCTTCAACTGCGGCCAGGGTGCTGGCGCATTGAAGCTGGCTTCGGCGTTGCCGTCGCGAAGGGCGAGAGCGAATCCGCCTTGCAGCGTGAGTTCGTGGTGTTGAAACTCGCTGACCACGCCGGAGAAACCGTGGCCGGAGAAAGCACGCTCCATCTCCGGGGACGCGGCGATGGCGGCTGCTTCGGCGCGAGCATTCTGCTGGGCGTAGCTGGCTAACAATGTGGCCATCGCCTTGGTGTCGGACCGGACTTCTTCCACCGGCGTGGAGAACCACTTGTCGATGGAACGATTCATCAGCCCGTAGCAGAACCAGTACATCACCATGACAGGGACAAACGACAACAGCAGCGCGCCCGCGACCATGCGGGTGCGGAACTTCGAGCCCAGGACTCCCATGCGGCGCTCGGCGAAAAGCTTGAGCAGATTGCGCGCCAGCACGAACGTCAACGCTACGAACAGAAGAGAGATCAGCAGGGAGAGCGCGTAGAAGACTACGGCTTGCTGATTGGTTTCCGCGCGGAGAACTGTTGTATTGAACGCAGTTTGCGAGACCAGCACGGCGAAGAGCAGAAACACGGCGATCGCCAGCAGAATGATGACCTGCTTGCGGCTGGGCCGGTTTACCACGCGAACTGGAGCGGACTGGGCCACGTTGAATCAGGAGCGTTCAGCTTTGGGCTGCGCGCCTGCGCTGCGGCCATTATAGATGCAGGAAAGCGGTGGAGGACGCAGCGGCGTCTCTGCATTGGCAGGGCTTCAGGAGCGGGACAGTTGAGACCGGTCAATGCTGGGTTCCGCGGCCGGCTTTGAGTTCGGAGAGCCACGCGGCATAGGCTGGTTTTGGGTTGTAGGTGCGGTCGAAGGGGAGGGCTGCTCCGCGGGTGCCGCGGGAGTGCGAGCCGATCCAGGAATATTTGTCGGTGAATCCCCAGGTTTGGATTGCGGTGCAGCCTGGACTCTGCAGGCAGGCTCGCACTACGTCGCGATAGACTTCGGCTTGGCGGGCCAAGTCGTTCTTGCCCGCTAGTCCGCTTGATTCCAGCGGAAGAGAGACGTCGAGTTCCGTGATGTGAACCTGAAGGCCTAATTTTGTCAGGCGCGCGATGTTGGCGGCGATTGCGGCGGCGTCGAGGTCGGTTTCGAGGTCCAGAGAAGAGATGTGCAATTGCAGGCCGACTCCGTCGATCGGGACGCCGCGCTTTTTGAAGTCTTTCACCATCGTGTAAATTGCGTCCGATTTGTCGCCTGCGCCTTCGCCGCCGTTGTCGTTGTAGAAAAGAAGCGCGTGCGGGTCGGCTTCGTGTGCCCAGCGAAAAGATTGCTCGATGTAGGCCGTGCCCTTTTTGGATAATCCGATGCCGGGGCGGTTGTACCAGGGGGAGTCGCGGATGTTGCCATTTTCGTCGAGGGCTTCGTTGATTACGTCCCAGGCGAAAACTTCGCCGGCGTAATGCTTCATCACGGTGTCGATGTGTTCGTGCAGCAGCCTTGAGAGTTCGGCGGGAGTGAAGTTGCCTTGGGTTAGCCAGTCGGGATTGTTGTGGTCCCAGACCAGGCAGTGGCCGCGGACTTTCATATCGTGCGCCTGCGCAAAACGAACGACTGCATCGCCGTCGCGAAAATCGAAAGTGGCCGCGGTTGGGCGGAGCGCGAGCCATTTCATGGCGTCTTCGGGTTCGACCAGGTTGAACTCGCGGGCTAACGTTGTCGAATAGGCTGCGTCGGAAAATGCGTAGGGACGAACCGCTGTGCCTACCAGCACGCTCGGCGATTCGGCGGCCTGCCGCAGGGATTGTGCCGGCGCGATCGCGGTGGAGACCAAGAACGCTGCGAGCAGACGCAGTGTGAAGGATGTCGTGAGACGAGGTGCGGGCATCCCGGCAAAATTTTCGGCTGTCGTGTAGCCACCCCCCCTACCCCTGCGTTTGTGGAATGTTGGAGTTAGCAGGAAAATGCGAAATGGTCTATGGGGCTCAATTAGTTGCGGGCAAAATATTGTGAAATAAGAAGTTAGCAGCCTTTCAAGGCCGGTGCATGTTGAGATAGTAGGAAGGCGGGGCTGTGGAAGGCAAGGTCATTCGTCACACTGTCGAAGAAAAAGTTTAGGGACCGACAGTTACATCGGACCGAACCGGCGCGGGTCGATCCGTTGATACGGGAAATGGTGGAATCCCCAGAACAACGTCGATGGCGCAGTTACCGCTTCTATTCTCCGGAAGAACGCGGCCGGTCGGGTAGATGTAGGGTGGGCAGAGGTTTCGTTCCAAGATCGCGCGGTGTGACAGACTCGAGCGCTTTCACTCACGGCAGTCGAATACCCGCCCTTTGCAAACTGCGCAAAGGACGGGGCACCCACAGTGATGATGGCGTCAGCAAACTCAAAGGCCGGGCCACCCGCCCCCCAATAAACTACTAAAGTTACCAGCCTTTTTGGGCAGACTCTAGGGTTTTTGGGCAAGTGATTTTCTAGTTAGGTTTTACCGACTTCAACGGTGGAAAGTTGTACTTCGCATCGTTCTTTATAAAAATGCCGACATTCATACTGGTGGCGTCGTATTCCCTTGAGGCGGGGCTTATTGAAGTGTTGACGTGCTGTAATTGATATTCACCTTCCATCATGTTGGAGGGAATGACCCCGTCTACATCATAGAGGCCCGGCTTTATCTTGACGAAATGGTTGACAGTTCCGAACCACGTGGTCAGACCCGGCTGATCTTCTGGTTTTTCACCAACGTGATAAAAAGCTAGCGCCAGACTGTCGAATTGTGGATCGCCGTCGAATTCCACGCGGTAGGACAAGTGATCCCCCGATTTATGCTGTGGAACAACGGATTTCAGATTTTGTCCGAGGGCCGATATTGAAGCCAGAACGATGAGCAGCAGTGTTGAGCGGATTTTCATGATGCACTCCTCATACGCCAATATACCAGATTCGCCTTATGTTCGCCAATGTGCCGAATCTGGTACTATTTTTCAACAGAAATATTATCACTACCTGTAGCGGTGTTTCAAACACCCATGCTATAAGCAGTGGATACCAAAACCAAGGTAAAATGGGGACACAAAATGACGGCGAAGCTGAACTGCAAGATAATTTCGGGATTCACGCCCAACGAAAAGATTGCCCGTATTCAAGACGCGGATGGGAAGACGGAAGAAGTAATCGTCTCGGTACAAAGTATTACGGGCAATCGGTTGATGGCCTCGGAAATCGGAAGACAGGGTGGTCGTGTTTTGGTGGAGCTACCTAGGGAGAGTGCGTCTGGCCGTTGGCGAATGTGGGTAAAAGAGTCCTCAATCGGAGGATAGATGGTCTTAACTGATCGGGAAATACAGTCCGCTATAGCTAGCGGGCAAATTATTATCAACCCGCGTCCTGACCAGTTTTTGGCTTACAATTCCACGAGTGTTGACCTCACTCTTTCAAAGTTTTTGCAAGAATGGCAAATGATGCCTCTTGCCGATGGCGTAGAGCAGACCGTTTGCCCAGCCGACCCAAATTACAAATACAGCGACTTTGCCAAGAAATATTCTAAGAAACGGCAGATACGTTCAACTGGGTATGTTCTAGAGCCGCACACATTCGTATTAGGCGAAACAAAAGAATCGATCCAGATTCCTACGACTTCTCATCTTGCGGCTAGAGTCGAAGGCAAGAGTTCTTTGGCGAGGCTTGGTATTGGCGTGCACGTTACTGCGCCAACAATCCACGCGGGCTTTATTGGCACAATTCAACTGGAAATCTGCAACCACGGCCCTCTCAGAGTAAAGTTGCTTCCAGGTATGCGGGTGTGTCAACTGATTTTCGAGCAGACTCTTGGAACCGCTGAAAAGGGCTATGCAGGTCAGTTTCAATACCAAGGGATGAAAAAGTCTAATTGACGGACGGGCCACCCGGCTTTCCAGGTTCTTCCTTCCCGTTCCAGGACTGTGGGTGCCCCGTCCTTGCGTTTTTGGCAAGGGCGGGCACGATGCTGCCGGTACCATGGATTTGCTATGCCCAGCGGCCTGCATCGAACTTACGGCGCTCATCACCTGCACTTTATCACTTGCTCTTGCTACCTGCGATTGCCTTTGCTGAATTCGGCGCGCAGCCGCGACTGCTTCCTGCGCATCCTGGAGCAGACGCGCCAGCGCTACGGCTTCGTGGTGGTCGGCTATGTGGTGATGCCCGAGCATGTGCATCTTTTGATCAGTGAACCGGGGGTGGAAAGTCCTTCGACCGTCATGCAGGTGCTGAAGCAACGCACGGCGCATGCGTTGTTGCCGCGGCGAACGCGGCGCGACCCGCGGCAGCGGAATCTGTTTGCGGACGAATCCGGGAAGCGGGCGTTCTGGCAGGCGCGATTCTATGACTTCAACGTTTGGACCACGAAGAAGCGGGTGGAGAAACTGAGATACATCCATCGCAACCCGGTCAAACGGGGGCTGGTGAAATCTCCGGAACAATGGCGATGGAGCAGTTACCGCTTCTATCTTCTCGACGAAGCCGGACCGGTGCGTGTGAATGAGGGCTGGGCCGGGATTTCGTTTCGAGATCGCGCGGCGTGAGAGAGTCAAGAGCTTTCACGTACGGCAGTCGGATACCCGCCCTTCGCAAAGAGCGCGAAGGACGGGGCACCCACTGTTTGGTGGTGCAGGCGAAACAAAACCATGGGGCACCCGCGAGATATCAAAAGCACGGGCCACGCGACAGCCAAACCTCGGTAACTTCTCTGCGGGAACGGATGTAACTCACTGATTCCAGAATCTCTCCTGCCCATTTCACCCTTGGGCCCAACACTTAAGTTACTGGTACGGTAATGCGATTGCGGTGACAATTTGTGTCAACGCGATTGCGGCTGCTTCTCTCCCATCGACAAGGCCGCAGTTTGCGTGAACGCCTGCACCAAGGGTCGGGCGACGCTCCACCCGCGTGGATAGGAGAAAGACGTATGTCTCAACGGCTGGGCGATCTTCTGGTCAAAGAGAAGATCATTACCCCAGAGCAGTTGGAACAAGCGAATAAGATCCAGAAAGAACAGAGCTGCCGGCTGGGGTCTGCGCTGGTGAAGCTCGGCTTTCTCACGGACGAAGACGTCACTAATTTTCTTTCCCGGCAATACGGCGTCCCTGCCATCAATCTTTCTTATTTCGAAATTGATCCCGCGGTCGTCAAGCTGATTCCGTTCGAGACTGCGAAACGTTACCAGATTCTTCCGCTGAGCCGGGTGGGCGCGTCGCTGACCATTGCCATGGTCGATCCGACGAACGTCTTCGCCATGGACGATATCAAGTTCATGACCGGATTCAACATTGAGCCGGTGGTGGCGTCGGAAAGCTCGATTCTGGTTGGCATTGACAAGGCTTACGGTTCGACCAAGGAAGAAGACCTTGAAGCCGTCATGCAGTCAATGACGGAGATGAACGAGAACGACGTCGAGCTGCAATCGGAAGAGCAGCAGATGGAGCTGGCGGAACTGGAGAAAGCCGCCGATGAAGCTCCTGTAGTCAAGCTGGTGAACGTGGTGCTGAGCGATGCGGTCAAGCGGGGAGCGAGCGACATTCACATTGAGCCTTACGAAAAGGAGTTCCGCGTGCGCTTCCGCATTGACGGCGTGCTGCAGGCGATCATGTCGCCGCCGCTGAAGTTGAAAGATGCGATCACGTCACGCCTGAAAATTATGTCGAAGCTCGACATCAGCGAGAAGCGCCTGCCCCAGGACGGCCGCATCATGCTGAAGATGAATATCGGCGGCCGCAAGAAGCAGCTCGACTTCCGCGTCAGCACGCTGCCTACGTTGTGGGGCGAGAAGATCGTGCTGCGGTTGCTGGATAAAGAAAATCTGCGGCTTGATATGACGAAGCTGGGTTTTGAACAAGAGTCTCTGACGAAGTTCGAGAAAGCCATTTTGAAGCCGTACGGGATGGTGCTGGTCACCGGGCCGACGGGATCGGGCAAAACGAATACGCTCTATTCGTCGATTGCGCGGTTGAACCAGCCGGATACGAACATCATGACGGCCGAGGATCCGGTCGAGTTTCAGTTGGGCGGCGTCAACCAGGTGCAGATGAAGGAGCAGATCGGCTTGAATTTCGCCGCTGCTCTGCGGTCGTTCTTGAGACAAGATCCGAACATCATTCTGGTCGGCGAAATCCGCGACTTTGAAACGGCGGAAATCGCGATCAAGGCCGCGCTTACCGGCCACCTTGTGCTCTCGACGCTGCACACCAACGGCGCTCCGGAAACGATTACGCGCTTGATGAACATGGGCATTGAGCCATTTCTGGTGGCGACCTCGGTTCACCTGATCTGCGCGCAGCGGTTGGTGCGGCGCATCTGCAAAGACTGCATCGAGCCCATCGAGGTGCCGGTGCAGACGCTGATTGACGCGGGCTTCACGCCGGAGGAAGCCAAGACAACCAAGATTCAGAAGGGTAAGGGCTGCGGCGTCTGCAATAACACCGGCTACAAGGGACGCTGCGGCTTGTATGAAGTGATGGAAGTCGACGACGAGATCCGGGAACTGGTTCTGGTCGGAGCTTCGGCAGTGGAATTGAAAAAGAAAGCGATCGAGCGGGGCATGATCACGCTGCGGCGCAGCGGATTGATCAAGGTCGCCGCGGGCATGACCACGCTGGAAGAAGTGGCGCGGGAAACGATTCACTAAAACCGTCGTTGGTCGTTAGTCGTTCGCCAACGACCATCGACCGACGACTAACGACTGGGATTTGAACGTAAGGGAAGGGAACTTGCCATGGGTTTGTCGTTAAGCGATCTGCTCAAACGAATGCTGGAGATGAACGGCAGCGATCTGCACATCACTACCAACTCGCCGCCGCAGATTCGGGTGCACGGGCACCTGGTGCCGCTCGACCTGCCGCAGATGACGCCGGCCGAGACCAAGCAACTGGCCTACAGCGTCATGACCGATTCGCAGAAGCACCGCTTCGAGGAAAGCCTCGAACTGGACTTCTCGTTCGGCCTGAAGGGCCTGGCCCGCTTCCGCGCCAACGTCTTCAACCAGCGCGGCGCCACGGCTGCTGTCTTCCGTGTGATTCCGTTCGAGATCAAATCGTTCAACCAGTTGGGCCTTGCGCCAGTGGTGAGTAAGTTCTGCGACAAGCCGCGCGGCCTCGTCCTGGTAACCGGACCGACGGGCTCCGGCAAATCGAC